>Ga0209777_10000066_pt1 | contig 173144 bp, 187 predicted proteins | sample FrelakmetHBP12HB_FD_187147 | JGI IMG/M metagenome (GOLD analysis project Ga0209777, IMG submission 187147) | Freshwater lake sediment microbial communities from the University of Notre Dame, USA, for methane emissions studies -HBP12 HB (SPAdes)... | ecosystem: Environmental > Aquatic >...
CGTCGAGCAATGGCTCAAGAACAGATATTTGTCGCCCTACTTTTCTTCCAATAATGCTGGCGTAGTGCCTGGTCTGCTCCTCGTCCCTGACAAAAACATTGGTTTTAAGCCAGCCATGAGTCCTGTGGTAGACCCAGATGGGCTCTGTTGCGTCATTAACAACCACTTCTTCAAGCTGGACGTCATTCATCAGGAACTCTATCATTCCAAGGCCGAGGCTCTTGGTCAGCAGGTAGCTGGTGAGAAATCCCTTGGTTTCCTCGTCGAGGTCTGGGAAGTACTTGTTGATGAGGTCTGTTATGGTCTCTTCGAACTGGCTCTCTATGAGCTTGGTTTTTTTCAAGTCAGTCAGGTCAACCATTTCCAGGTTTACTGCCTTGATAAGCTCCTGCCTAATCCTCTCAAGCATGAACTCTGTTGTTTTTGAAATGTTAGAAATGCTTACTTCATAGATGGGGACAAATTCTCCTTTTATCTTTCTGATAGTTATCCTGATAGGAATGTTCTTTGCCTTGTACTCGTAGGTATCGATAACTTTTCCTGCTTCAGCATTCTCAGGAGAAGCCTTGATGGTATTGTCTATTTTTTTCTCTTCATCTTTATGTTTTCTAGAAGCCTTTTTCTCTTTCTTCTTAGCCACTAAACACCCACCTCTTTTCTCTAGGCAATATTCCTAAACCTAGTTGATAATGCCTTATGAGAGAGAATATATAAATCTTTTGCTAGAACTTGTTATATTATTATTCGTCCTTCCTGCTTATCAGCTCTGTGAGCTCATTAAGCTTTTTTATGAAAAAGCTCCTCTTATTCTCAATGTCATCAAAGCTCTTCTGCAGGTCCTTTGCATAATTCTTCACATCGCTGCTCTTGAGCGAGAGGTTAAAGCTAGTGGCTTTGGTTATTAGGCCTTGCAGCTCTTTCTCCATCTCCTGCTTCTGAGCATCAAGAGAAGTAATGAGCTCCTGGGTGCGGGCCTTCCTGTCAAAGAAGGACTTGAACTTCTCAGCAGCTTTCAAGCTCTCAAACCTGTACTTGTCAATTTCCTTGTTCTTGGTGGCAATCTTCTTAAGGACAGAATCCTGTACTGCAAGAATCTTCTCTTCCTTGTCCTTGGCAGTGCTCACAATAGGCTCAAGCTCAGTGTTCAGCCTGAACCTTAAATCCTTTTGCAGTTTATCAGCTGATTTTAAATCATCATTTATCTTGTCCATGGCAGATTTCATTATTTTTTTCTGCTCGTCAATCTTGTTATCTATGGATTTGATTATCTCATTGAGAGCATCAATCCTCTTCTTCAGGTTGTCCCCGCGTTTCTCGAGGTAGCTCATCTCAACCCTGGATTCCTCAACCTTGTTGCGCTCTGAGCCTATCTCCTCGATAAATACATCATGCTTCTTCTTCTGTTCTGCTATCTGGCGGTGGATGTTCTCAATCATTTCCTGGAAGTCAAGCCTCTGCTGAAGTATGTCCTTGTCAATGCTCTTCTTCAAGTCCTCGTAGTGCTTTAACTCCTGCAGCTCCTCCCTGACCTGGTCAATATCGCTGCCAATGGCATCCTTGAGCTTGCCAAACTCTTCCTTAATCTTGTCAAACCCTTCAGATTCTTTTTCCATTGACTTGAGAGCAGTCTCAACTTTTCTCGTGAAGGCGTCCTTCTTGGAAGCATACTCCTTTGCTTTCTTCTCAACTTCTCCCTTGCTCAGCTTCCTCTCGCACAGGTAAGTCCTGCTCAGCTTGTATTCTATGGTGATTAATCCTTCATCCTCTAAGAAATCAGCCCATTCCTGTACAACAGGCAGGCTTACGCCCAGCTCATTGGCAGCTTCATTAATGCTAATCTTGTTTTTCCTGTTAATCAGGTCTACAAGTTTGTCTACTCCAGTCTCAATGCTCTTCTGAGCCATGAAAAACCTCTTTTTTGGTGCTCTAGCCTAATTCAGTTATTGAGCATATAAAAACTTTTCTTTTTCCAGCACGAAAAAAGTCGCCTCAGCCTTCAGCTAGTGCAACGCCTTTTGTTTTTTTACAAAAAAGTTGCACGATGGCTGACGCGCCGAGGGTTGGCTCCTGCGGAGTAGCGCGGGCGACTTTTTGTTTAGTCAGTAATAATAACATCTCCAATTGCAGTGTTCTTTAACAAATTAGTAGGCAGCTCAACAACATACATCGCCTTGGCTTTGGGTGCGTAGTAGGTGAAGGGCTTAAAATTATTTTTTATATCAACAATCTTTTTATTTTTGTCAAGGAACAACACGTCGATGGGGAAGAAGACAAATAGCATGTGCAGGTCTGCTCTTCTCTCGCTATTGAAGACAAACACTAAGGCGTAGTCTGGTTGCTTGAAACGAAACATTAATCCGACTGCCTTGGAGAAGATGCTCTTGCATAGCTTTGCATTTTTTATTATTACAAACTTCTTGGTTTTGTTGGTTATCAAAATTTCACCTTTTGAAATTTTGGAACCTCAAAAACAAGCAAAACATGGTTTTGCTGTTCCATCCAAACAAGTTTGGATGAAATCTTTGGATTTTTGTTGGTTATCAAGGTCTCACTCTATTATTCATATCGCTATATTAGCACGGGCTATTGCTTAGGTTGCTGATTTCGTATTTTGCTGTGTGGTTGGAGTCCATCTTGAACCATGATGGCATGTTCTGGAAATTGCAGGTAAGATTGGTGTAGTCTGTAACATTGGTGAAAAGTATATAGTCAACAATGCTTTTGCTATTGCTGTAGTTGACAGATTGGTCCCAAAGTTTTTGAATATTCACCAAACTTTCAATTCCGCAGCAGGCAGAGCTTGAGAAGTTGCCGGTCATTCTCATGAGGAAGCTGGGGGCTAAAGCATTGCTTACGTAGTAAGAATTATTTATTTGCAAAGAGAGATTGGTGGTGTCGTTCGAGCCATTAACAAAGTGTGTGATGCTGCTTATTCTGATGGTGTTAAACACCAAGCCATAGGTTGATAAACTGTAAATAGGGTCTCTTATATTTATCAATGATACATTGGTGGCATAAGTCTTGTTAAAATCCCATTTTGCCAAGCCTTTCGTGTCATTGATATTAATATGCGTTGTTACAGCTACGGTCACGCTCCAAGGGGTTGTTTGTGAAAGGCTTACATTAGTCACATTAATGTCAATGCCAAGCCCCAGCTGGTTGGCTGTTATCCTGAGTCTGTTTAGGTAATCAGTGTAGGAGGAGTCAGTAAGTATGTAAACTGGGATTCCGTTCACAGTGCCTTCGTAAAAAGCATCTCTGAAACGCTCTTCTAGCTCTGTGTCATTAAGATATCTTGAGTGCGTAACATAGTCTTCAAGGGCAATCAATGCCCTAAAGCCAGAGATGTAAATCACCCTGCCGGAATCAGTGTCTATGCTCTTGATGAAATCATTAATAGTCAATACCCTGGTCTCAACTACTTTTTGCTTGTCAGTGTAATTATATTCTTTGTAGGCGAGGAACACCACAATCATAATCATTATGAATAATGTTGAGAGCAGCAAGTAGAATACTCCTTTCTTGTTGTGTCTCATGTGCTTCAGCAATGCTTTACTCATTTTATTTTTCTCCTCTTATTCCTGCCATTATGAGCCAATGCCTTTTCTCTCTTTTCATATTGTCTGCCTTTCTGCCCTCATCCATCATTGCCAAACCCTGGCTTTCACAATGGTAGGACCCCAGAGATAAGGCACTGACGAAACTGTGGTTATCACTATTTCAAGGTCTGATGTGTCAAAGTTGACAAATACTTTTCCGCTATTATTATTCAAGTCTGTGATTTTCAGGAGGTTGTAAACAGCCAGGTTATAGGCATCATTTTCTATTGTAGAGGTCAGGTTGTGATTGTTTGCAGTGTAGTTGCATCTGTTCATGCCATTGTAGTTTTTGGGGATGCTCTTGTTGCTGAAAGTATCATCCTCAAATTGAATAGTCCAGATGCATCCTTCTGCGTACTCAACAACTGGTGAGCGCGCAGTGGAAGATGGTATAAGCGCAGTATAGATAAATGAATTATTGCTTGAGCAGTTGGTATTGGTTACTGGATCATCACCAGTCTTTAGTTCGAAATCATTTAATCCTGATTTTAAATAGTTGGGTGGTATCTGTACAATAAAAGGGTCTCCTAATCTGGTATAATTGGAATTGTAGTTCTCCAGGTTATATGTTTCATTGCCATTAACACTCAAATAATCTGTCCAATGGATGCCAGAATATGAGACGATCTTGGCATCAACAACTCTCAGTCCAGGGGGAATATTTATTTGTGGATTACAATTTGTAAATTTAGGGCTTTCAAAAGTAACCTCTATCTCATCAGGCGTTGCAGCTTGCACAATAGGATTAAAATTATAAGATATATAACTGTCAGGGTATAATGTTGAGGGTGCAAATGTTCCCCCGGAAAACAGTATAACCTGCGATTGGACAGCCAGGAATCCTGAAAGGATAGAGCCTGCAATGCTCTGATAAATATTTGAAAGGCCGGAGGCATTACTGCTCATATAGAAGTGAGAAGAATTATCGCATGAAGCACTCATATTCAATGTTTTGACACCCATTGGACTTACTCCTGCTCCAAAGGCAACTGCATATAAGCCTACATTATATTTGCTATGCAGATAACATGAGATATTATATAATTGCTCCAGTGCTTGTTCAGTGCCTGCAGCTCCGCCTCCAGGGTCTGTTATGCTTGGTACATTCGGGCACATTACATTTAATTGCCCTGTTGTGCTATTTGGGCAGCAACCCCTCCCACTGCATTCATTGCACGAGCTGCTACTCGTGCTTCCATTCCATGATGTCACACAATGGTTAGCTCCTCCGTCAGTCATTATCACTAAAGCATTCTGCCTGTTGCCAACATTTGCTCTAAGTTCAAGGTTAAAAAATCCTGAAGAGCTATCATTATTATTCAGTTGGACTGCTAGCAGGTTGGTTGTTCCTGTCTGATTGAAATAGCTCATATTCACATTGACAAACCTGTTCCAGTAAGATGATGTATGCGTTGATGTATTATCATTATCCACAAGATTACCGTTTAGGTATACTATAGCACCATCATTTGAAGATACATAAAGCACAGCATTGCTAATGTTAGAAACATTTTGGATTTGGAAAGTATTCCTGTAATATGTTTTGCCAATGTTATTATTGGAGAAGTTCAGTTGTATGTCATCAAAATAGAATATACCATTCTTATTGGTGTTATCCCTGCTTAATTTTCCTCCAAAATCCAGATAATACATGCCTGGGCCAGTAATATAGCTTGCAATATTTTGGCTAAATAAACCTTGTGATGCGCCAGTTGGTCTCTGGCTTGCATAAATTTCGTTTGTACTGTCTTGCCCAGAATCTTGGCTAGAGCCAAGGTAAAAGCTGCTGTTCATGGTATTAGTAAACCTTGCTTTTACCCATGCCCAATCGCTACTGCTGCTGCATTGGGAGCATCCAGTCCAGTTCCACCGGATATACACTGTTGCAGTTCCGCTGTTCTGCAAAAGCTGGTACATTACAGGGGTAATATTAATTTGTATGCCATAAGCTCCGTCAGAAATCTGCCTTGTATTATTGGAATTGCCAATATATAATCTTAACTTATAATTTCCATTCCAGTTGGAGAGGCCTGAAGCATTAACATTTAAGGCATTGCCGCTGTATACGCTTCCATTCTGCCAATCCCACCCGTCATTGCCAACAGAGCCATTGGACTTCCATCCAAAGGTGTTGGCAGTGTAGTTCAGGATTCCTGAACTGAAATCTGCAATTGGCCCAGAACTATCATTAGGTGTGCCAAAGTATTTCCAGAGGTTTGCGTATAACGGAGCGGTTTTGTTCAAGGTTGTAACAATACCTGCAACGCCTCCGTATCCGAATGGAGTATTTCCAGATGGCCATGATGAATCATCAAAACCAGACTGATTCCATGAGGCTGGCGGGCTGGAAAATTGTGAGCCTGTCCAATATTTCCATGAATCATTATGAAGCTGTGCTGTCAAAAGATACAAGCTGTCAACAACACTGCATGAAATACATGTAGCAGCTGCTACTTGATTATAACTATCTATTTCAGAATTAATCCTCGTGAGGTTATTCGTAAGATTCAGAGTCGAATGAGTTGTAAGTGAATAAGAAGCAAGCCCCAATCTATTTAGCGAAGTGTTTGATAAAATATCCCTGCTAAAATTCTTATCAAGATTTTTTGCAAGGTCTAATGAGCAATCGCTCATGCTGCTGCTCACATCTGTTGTCAGAACAACATCTCCAAAACCTGAGGCATTGGTTATTATTGTTTCAAATGACAAGTTTTCAAAACCAATTCTTATTGGAATGGTTGAGAGGCTAAGAGCAGCATAGTCAAGCAGTGTCAGGTTTGAATCAGCGTAGGTTATATTCTTCTCCCCAATGGTTGTATTATCATAAAATATCGTCGTATTTCCTATGGTCATATAAAACTTATTGCTATTGCCGCTGGTGTTGACTTTATAATGCAGATATACTGCCAGGCTGGATAAATTTCCAGGAACATAGAATGAGTCATAAAGATTTACAACTCCGTCTATTCCTGAGATGTGTGTTATTCCTGAATTGGTTATGTTATTTTCCTGGAATTCATTTGTAGTATACATTACCTTGAGATATCCTCCTTGTATATATGCTGAGCTGATATTTGTAAAGAAGAAGGTGATGTTATTCTGTCCATTTGTCATTAATCCTTTGCAATTGGTTATATCCCAGGTATCTGCCACCATGTCTGGCGTTTGGGCTGTGAATAATGGGTTTCCTGTTGATGTGTTGCATTGTCCGCCATTTATTCTCAGGTTAAAAGTAGAGCCCAAGGCAACATCAATTTCTAGCGTCATGTTTGTTATGGATACATCACCCAATTCCATTGTTGATGTTATATTACCCTGGCCCACAAACCCTCCGAAATAGGCAAAGCTGCTGGTCCTCTTGTCCTGGATTCTCTGAAGGTATGCAGAGGAAGTTGAGCCTGTGATGTTAGAAATATTTGCCTTTATTCCGGTTATCATGCGCTCAGCAACTCTTCTGTTATTAATGTTGTCAATTGGCTTGCTGAAGAAAACAGTACCATTTATGGTAAGATCAATGCCTATATTATTAGGGAACAAATTATTTAGTACATATGCAGCAAGGATTTCTGCTAAGGATTGCCCGTCATGTGTTGCATCCAGAGCCCAATAGGTTCCTATTTGCTCAAGAACTGAGAAGTTGACATTTGTAATGTTGGTATTATTGTCAGGAGTAAGGTTGGTGCTGACAAAGATGCTGTTGATCTCTCCCATCTTTAGTTCTGCAAGAGCAGACAAAGTATCAACAGTCACATATTCTGTGCTTTCCTCAGGATGCGTTTGTAAGAGGAACTTGGAGATTAAAAGAAGTCCTCCGATAAGGATTATTGAGGCTAGCAAGGCATCAATGGTGAACAGGAATCCTTTCTTATCATGCCCAATCCTTCTCCTTATTTTTCTCATTCTTAATTCCATAAATAAACCACCATCTTGACTATGTAGGTTGAATTAGATACAGTTGAATTATAAACAGCCAGCCTGTTAATCTTTATCATGTTGGAATGGGAAAAAGTGAAGAGAGGCTGGAGGCATCCCGGATTGGTAGTATTGACAGGAAAAAAAGAGTATCCTATGCTATTCATAGTGCCTCCTGAAGAGGAGTTCGTGAAATTTATCATGCAGTCAGAATTATTTTTAAATATTACAGCAAAGTCATACTTGGTCTGAAGCTTTGGCCGTAAGGCTGTGTAATTAATATAATTGTTTGTTGTACCATTGTTCATGATTCGAGTAATTTTGGCAGAGTCCAGCCTCTTATTGGTTAACAAGCCAGGTCTTATCATGTCTGTGCTGTTGCCATAATTCCAATTTGCAGGGTAACCTTCAGAAAGGAGGATTTCACTTATTCTTGAAGCATCATTTTTCATCTCAGTATAGGTCCCGCTGGTCTGGAAACCATTGATGATAATCTTGATTGAGATTATGGCTGCTATGGTAAAAAGAAGAAGTCCTATAGTATAATCAGAGAGCCAGACCTGGGCTCTCTTATTTTTTTTACTGTGCTTATTATTTTTTTTCTTAATCATTTTTTTTTAGTTTCGCCTGTTATCTTTTTTACTATTATCTTATTTACTATTTTATTTATTGTTTGTTCTTCTTTACTGCTTATTCTTGCCTGCTTAAGGATGGGTTATGATGATGGTATTCTGGTCAGTCTTGGTGATTGTGTTCGAACCCTTTGTTAAGTTGCCTGTGATGTTAGCTGGTATTGGAAATAATAAATGCGTTCCTTTGTAAATAATGAAAAGGTCGTCAGGTGTGGAGTTAGGATTGTGTGTTTGGTTGATTGAGTATTCTGCACTTCCTACCATTTCAGGAATAGTAAGATTTCGTTCATAGCCAGACTCAACCTGTGAAGCCAGGATGAGCTCGTCCTGGAGAGAGTAGCCAAGATTCATTAGTCGGTTCATGTTCTTTTCCTCAGAGTAATCGCGGAAAATATAATAAAGAACTCCTATCATGACGACCAATACCACCATGGCCAGGCTGGTCATTAGCATGAATTCAACAGCTACCTGTGATTTTCTCCTCATCCCGCACCCGCCCTTGAAAACAACAAAATGTTATTCTAGATTCACTATTCTAAGTTATTAAAATGTTCACCGTGGTTGTATTTCCACTCTCTTGTGCTTCAGTCGAAACATAATGAATGCCTTTCAAATTACAAAATGTTGAAGTTGTTAGATTGGCAGCAGTCCACTTCACTAAATCATAATCTCCGCCAGGAGAAGCAACCCGAAATATTATGCTGCTGCCAGTCATATTGATGCACTTTAGGTTCTCAGGTATGAACACAGTTATGGTCTTCTTGCTCGGGCTGCCAAGATAATAAACCTCGTCAGCTGCATCCCTTATCTCGCTGGCGACCTTGTCCATCTGGCTGGAAGTGACTTCCGAGTTAATGTTCTCGGACTGCCTATAAAACAAGGCTATTAAGGGTATGGTCATGAGAAAGGCGAATCCTACAACTATCAAGAACTCCATGCTGACCTGCGCGCGCCCACCTCTTTTTTTCATTTTGCCTTGATAAGAGACTTAGAAGAAGATGTATATAAATTTAATCAAAAATTATGTTATAATTATGATTAACGATTATCCAATGTAGCTGGTGTCCTGGTGGCTCATGCCTGAGAGCTTCTCATCTTCCAGGAGTTCCTGCTGCCTGGCTATGGGCTTGATGTCTTTCTCCAGCTTTGCAATGTCCTTCTCAACCTTTGTCATGTCAAGGCCGAGCTTGTATTTTTTTTCAAGCAGGCTCATTAGTTCTTTTGCTTCCCTCAAGCCGAGGTGCATTGGATGAGCGTAGGTTTCTGCAAGCAGGGAAACTGCTTTTATCTTCTTCTCCTTCCCCAAGCCCAGGAGCAGTCCTGAAATGCCCATGATGGGTCCTACAATGCCGTGGAGCTTGTTGCTCACGCCCAGCTTTACGAATTCATCAATGAATTTCCTGTCATTGCCTGTGCAATAAACCTTGGGCTTGACAGGGAGCTCTTGCAAGCCTATGCCTCCGAGAGTGACGATTTGATTGCAATGGTACTTTACAGCTGCTTGCAGCACAGCAGTAGCAAATGCGTACGAATCCTCTTCTTTCATTGGCTGTACGTCGCCGACAAGGAAGAGAAAATCTGCTTTGCCTTTTTTCTTGTGCTTCATCTCAATCCGGGGAAGCTCCACTAGGTTATCCTCCTGCACAAACACAGAATTAGGAAAACAGTGAGAGAAGAAGCTCACTATTCTTTCAGCCTTGAGCTGGTCAACAATAAGGTCAACTGCTATCTTGCCCACATTGCCGATGCCAGGCATGCCAACGATTAGCACTGGCTTGCTCATTTTCACTTTTTTTACTATGGTTGTTTTCCAATCTGACATTTTTCTTACTCTTCCTTATGCTCTTCCTTGTACTCCCGCCTATATTTCCCGTACTTGTCTTCAGGGCTATATTTCTGGGGCTTTGGCTTTACCCGCACTTCCCCGCAGCTGCACTTTTCGGTCAGGCCGTAGGAGCTGCATTTTGGGCATTTGAGTATGTGCATCATGCTTATTGCCCTTGCCTTGCAAAGCTTACGCTGCCTTTTTTGCCGCCAACATCTTCTTCCATCTTCTCCTCGACTTTTTTCAGGAGGTTCTCTGCGATTTTGTAATCCTTGGCTGTTATTAGCATCCTGTAAGCTCCGCCTCCAAGATAGTTAATCTGAATATGAGAATCAATCTTCTTTACATTATCAAAAGCTTGCTTGATAAGCTCCAAGCCAGCTTCGTCAAAGGTCTGGATGGTAATCTTGACTATAATCTCAACTTTTTTTGGCTTTATCTTGTCCTTGATAATCTCTTCAAGCTTGACTGCTAATTCTTTGCTCAAGCCCAGCTTTTCAAGGGAAATATTTTTCTCAACAACGTCTTCAAAAGCAAGGTAGAGCCAGGGGTAATTTTTTAGTATTGGAGTGGCTACTTCCTTGTAAAGCTCTGCTACGGGCTTCTTGAGCCTTTCAGCAAACCCGATTATTATTTTCTCAGCCTTCTGCTCCTGCTTTATAGCCTCTGTCTTGCCTCTCTTCTGCGAATCATTGACTCGCCTCAAGGAAAGGTCTATATGGCCTCGCTCAGGATCGATTCTTATGACCTTACAAACAACCTTCTTGTTCTCCTCGACAAAATCCCTTATGTTCCTGATTCTTCCCGCGCTAACCTCTGAGATTGGGATCAGGCCTTGTTTGTTCGGGTATTCGTCGAGCAGGACTGTGACTGCGTGGTACTGTATTTTTATTACTGTGCAGAAAACCAGTTCTCCTTCCTCAGGAAGTCCTTCCCTCTGAATAAGCACTTACAGCACCACCTTTTATATTATTTTTACTTTTATATAATTTTATGATTTTGAAATTCGTTTTTATTTTTTATATTATTTATTCTACTCTTCATTCAAGCACTTCAAGCACTCTGGCCTTGACGCGGGTCTTGCCGCCAGTTGGTCCTGCCAGCTCTTTTCCGCAGACCAGGCATCTTACAACTGAGGCTGACTTTCCAAAAATAATCTGCTCGTTCTTGCATTTTGGGCATCTGAGCTTGATGAACTTGCTCCTAGGCTCTTTAACAGCATCCATATTACATCCCTCCGACTAGGTATTGTTTAAATATTATCCTATTGTTTTAGACGAAAGAATAATTAAGAGTTTATAAAGGTTGTTGCTATGTAAAGATGCATAAAACATAAAAAGAAACAGTTCTGCTTATAATCTTATACTAACTCAACCTTCTTGGCTCTGAAGCCTTTCTTCTGGGTCTGGGTCTTATTGCATTCCTTGCATGTGAACCTGAAGTCTGTCTTCTTGCTCAGCTTCTTGCCACCCATCTTGGGCTTCGGAGGCTTGGAATACCTGCCCAGGTTACCAGCGCCCCTTCTAAGGCCTCTTTGTCTCGCCCTTAATTTTGAACCTCTTGACATGGGATGAGATGCGTTTCTTCCCTTCTTCTTGGCAAGAGACACTTTGTGCTCAGTATGCTTCTTGCAAAAAGGGCAGTATCTCTTGATGGTTTTTCTTATTTTCATCTTATCGTCGTTGGAGAAAGCCAGGGTTTAAAAAGATTTCTAAAAAAAGGTTTGAGAAATTCTAAAACATAGAACAAAGTTGCAGAGGCATCAAGCCAGCTCTGCCTTGCCTTTTTTTACTAGAATATCTGCTATCTGGGTGTCAAGCTCTGCTGTGTCACCTTCGTTGTAAGGGCCGAGAACTTCACCATTCCTGCCCATGAACCGTGGCATTGAGTCAAGGAGTGTGATTTTCTTTTTTTCAGGAGAGCTTGCAGCCACATAATTAAGAGCTTCTTTGGCTTCTTTGTTTTCATTTTTCTCAGATTCTTCTTTCTCGCCTGACTGTTCAACTTCCTTTCTAACCTCGTCTCGTGCTTCCCTTGCATTTGCCTCAGGCTTTTTCTCCTCTTCTGCTTTGCTATTGTTATTATTACCATCAAATTCTTTCAGGTTGAGTATCCTGTCAAGCACCTGGTCCTTGTAATGCACAAAAAGATTGACTTGGTCAATAAAAAAGTCTTTTTCCGACGGCAAAAGAGCTGAGGTGTCAATCACGTCAGAGCCTGTCCTTGCCCTGCCCATGGCCATGTTGATAATCTTTTTTTCCCTGCGCTCATAGAGCTCCTTGATGAGCCGCCTGATGTTCTGGAACTGAATCTTGAGCTTCTCCTTTTCTGCAGAAGCAAACAGTTCATCATCTTTCTTGCTTAGAGACTCCTTCTTCTCTTTGAGATAAGCCAGCACCTGCTCGTAGAAGTCATTGTCCAGCGTCTGGAGCTCCTCACGGTTCTTTTCCCTGCGCAACAAGTCAAAGAGAGTTTCATAATTAATGCGAATATCCACCATGCCTCTAAGAAAAAAATAGGTGTTTATATAATTTATTGTGCCAGGGCAATTTAAAATTAACAAAGCCAATGGAAAAGCATAATACTTTTTAAATAAACTAAAAGTACTTTGTATAATGGCAGTATTGAAATTCAAAGATTTAAAATTTATCGAGGAGAAAGAGAAAGTTAAAGCATTATTCCTGAAAATATACTATTTATACCTCTCAAAAGAGGACTTGGCTAAGATTGGCAAGTTCAAGGTAAGCCAGCACAGCATAGAGTTCGACTGCTCTGAAAAAAAAGCAGCCAGCAAATTCAACCAGCTGCTTGAGAAAGGCTTTGCAGGCTTGAAGTGCAGCATTAATAATCTTCCAACAGTCTATGTTCACAGGAACTCTGGCATTCCCCTTGTTGGGACAGGGGTTTTTGGCCTTATTGACAGGAACACCAACTGCATAGAAGTCAAGCCCTTGACTGCCTGCAACCTGGACTGCGTTTTCTGCAGCGTTGATGCTGGCAAGAGCAGCAGAAAAGTAACTGACTATATTATAGAAAATGATTACCTGGTGGAAGAATTTAATAAGCTGGCTGCAAGAAAAGAGCATGCTGTTGAAGCTCACATTGGGCCGCAGGGAGAGCCTCTTCTTTATGCGCCCTTGGTTGATCTTGTGAAGGATTTGAGGAAAAGCCCAAAGGTAAAAATAATTTCCATTGACACTAACGGAACTTTGTTAACAGAAAAACTGGTTGATGAGTTTGCAAAGGCAGGCCTTAGCAGGATTAACTTCTCAATCAATTCTCTCGACGAGAAAAAATGCTCTTACATGGCAGGCGTGAGCTACAATATCAAACATGTTACAAAAATGGTTGAGTACGCAAGCAAGAAAATGAGTGTGCTCATCGCCCCAGTTATTGTTCCAGGAATAAATGATAATGATTTGAAAGAGATTGTTGAAGCTGGCAGGAAAATAATGCTAGGAAAACCTGAATTTCCTGTGTTAGGCATCCAAAACTATCTTAACTACAAGCGCGGCAGGAATCCTGTGAAACAGCGCAGCTGGGAAGAATTCTTTGAGATGCTCAAGCCATTTGAAAAAATAACAGGGCTTAAGCTTCGGCTGAGCAAGGAGGACTTCGGCATAAGGCCGGACAGGAAACTTGAGAAGCCTTTTGAAAAAAAGCAGATAATCAAAGCCAGGATTGTATGCGAAGGCCCTCTTAAGGGAGAAAAAATAGGAGCCTATCAGGGCAGGGCGATAATAATAGACAAGGCAGGAAGAGCATCAGTCAACTCAATTGCTACAGTAAAGATAATTCGGGACAAGCACAATATTTATCGAGGAGTCCTGCAATAATTTTATGAATCTCTTTCGCAAGGATTTTTACAGAATATTTACACTAGCTTATTTTTACTCACTTATCATTCACTTTGAGCCCAGCAGCCTCTTGAAGAAATTAGTCACAGAGTCAATCACCCTTTGAAAGAAACCTGGCTTTTTCTCCACAGCTTTAGGCGGAGTAGCAGCTGTCTCGTTCTTCTTTTCTGGCTCTGGCTTTTTCTCAGCTATAATCTTTGAGTTGTTAATGCTAATGTTGAGCGTCTTGTTAACAGAATAACCCTTTTCTTCTATGCTGGCGATGGTAGTTATTAGCAAGGAATTGCTTGGATAATCATCAGGTATGTGAAGCTTATAAGTATAAGCTTGCTTTGAACCAGCCTGATCAAATGATAATGTCTCGCTAGCCTTTCCGCCGATAAAGTTAGCTTCTTCCCCATACTTATCATAGGCATACACATTTACTGCTTCCTGATTATTATTATTTATCTGAATAGTTAAGGTAATGTTATCTCCGGCTCTTACTAAGTTCTGGTCAGCAGACTGGACAATGGTTATGGCTTGATTAACAAGGGTAACTGTCAGGTCTGCTACCTTTGAGAAGGAGAAATGCTCTCCAGTGGTAGTTTCATAGCTTCCAGAAGCATTGATTACAAAAACCTTTTTTTGTTCAATAAAAGGAGCTGTTAATGTGTCATTAACCAGCAAGGTTTGGGTCGTGTTAGTCCCAAGCTCTGCAAGATTCACTTTCATCTCAGGGAAAAGCTCGCTCTTAAGGCTGGCATTGATATTCTTGAAGCCTACTTTAAAATTAGGATTATTGACAGAGAAAGCCACTCTATACCTGCTGCCTTCAGAAATGCTGGAGTCAAGCACAGAAAGTATGGGTGAGAGAGCAGCTACATTGGAGTTTAGGCTGAGATTTTTTGTTTCTGAGAAATTCTTGCCTGCAGAATCTTTTACTGTCAAATTAATCGGAATCAAATAAGTGCCTGATTTGACAGGGGCTAAAATCATATTTATTAGCTCATACTTCCCAGTTTCCAAAGTGCCTTTCCAAGTGTAGGCATCATTCTGCTTCACAAGCTCTCCTGGCTTGGATTGGACTGAGATAAAAGCAGGCATTATAATCTTGAGCTCGCTAACATTAATATCAGAAGAAACCTTGTTCAATATATTAATGCTTAATACACTCTGGTCACCAGCCTCAATACTGGTGGTTGAAAGGATTGCTGTGAAGACATAGGGCTTAACCACATTTATGCTGGTGCTTGCAACGCTAATATTGGTTGTTTTTCCTTCATAAGTGTAGCTTGCCCTGGGATTGTTGATGAAGTTAACATAGTCCACTATTTTGAAAGAGTAGGAGAAGGTTTTCTTGCTGTTTGCAGGCAGATAGGATTTGTAATTAATTCTCTGACCATTTCTTTCTGCTCCAGAAACACCAGTTATTACAATTCCTGCTGATGGCAAATCATCCTGATAAGTGAATGAGTCTGCGCTGAGGACTTCCTCGTTCTTAACAGTTACTATGACAGTTACCTCCTGGTTAAGCTCGGGCGTGGTATTGGAGAAGTCTGTGGAAACGCTCACGTCAGGGCCTATGTCCTTTATGGTCACATGAATGCCCGCATAGGGCACCCCGCTTTCAAACTTGATATGGTCTGTTTCAGTGGAATTCTCAAGGTTCCTGTAGATTTCTGTTATACAGTACTCCTTGGTTCCTGTTGATTTGCAGCTTCCCTCACCTATAATATAGGCGTTCTTGTTAACTCCCAGAATCACTTGAGTATCGTAGAAATCATAATGGGTGACTGTGTAAACATCCCCCTCATAAGTGAAGCTGTCTCCTGAGAAAGACCAGCTATCATAACTATCTGTGGCTTTAACAGCGTGGGACAGTATGACTAGAAGTACCACGCCCAGCAGAAAAATCAAAATCTTATTCAAGCTTTTTTTCAGCATATTACTTTTTCTTCATAATTTACAGATATAAATCTTTCGCTTGGCTACTGCGAGCATTCAGTCCCTTATTGCCTTAAGGTGGAAATTTCCTAGAAAAAATATTTTAATGCGTTGCGCGGGGTTGCGCCCAAGCCTTTGCTAAAGCCTTGAGGGAAAAAGTTAAGGGAGATATTCACTGCGTTCAATCTCCCGAACTACGTACAGTCAAGGCGAAGTATGAGCTTTGCACTGCACTGACGTGCCTTTTACGAGATTTTGTAGCGAAGCGGGCGAAAATCTCCGGGCGCGCAGCATCTTGTAATGCATCATCTTAAATTTCCAAGGCAAAGGACGAGAGTGCGAGCCGAACTTCTCTCTAACATCATCTAGAACACAAGAATAAAAGAGAAAAATAAAAAAAGAAAAAAAATAAAAAATTTTTAGTTTTACACTACTGGCTTAACAGTTATGGAGTTCAGGTCAGCTACTGCGACCTCAACTTCTGTTCCAGTCAGCTTGTAGTCCTTGTAACCAGCTAGTACGTAGCTTGCTCCCAAGGTCTCCTGTGCTTCGTATCCTGCAACTAGCAAGGCATTCTTGTCAGCGTATAGCTTTATGATTGCCTTTCCAGCTGTGAATCCTTGTGCACAGTCTGCTGGGTTGCCCATAAGGGCAGCTGCTACTGTGTTTGCGCATGGTCCACCGACTACAATCAGGTTGGTTGTGCCAAGTGAAGCGAGGGCATCTGTGTCAAGCACTGCCAATCCAACCGCGATTGGGTTGAGCTTGGTGGTGTCAACAGTGCCTCCTGCTGCAGCTTGTCCTGCTGTGTAGGCGACGTTACCCATAGTCACGAACGCTTGCGCGTATCTCTGGACTGCTGGGTAGCTGATGGTCACATCTGAGTTAGATGAGGAAGTATCAGGTGTGTACTTCTCTTCTAACGCGCCAAATTTGGTCATCCTTCTTGAGTACTTGTCGTTGTCCTTGACTTCGTACAAGGTTCCGTTGACTGTTGCACTCATCTGGTTTGATGCTAAACCAGTTCCTCCTAAGGATACCTTGACAATCTCAAAGGCATTTGCGTCATCAAACCTTGAAACCACAGGTGTTATAGTTACATTGATTGGGTATGTGTTTGTTGTTGGTATTGCTGCAGGTACTCCTGTTGCATTGTACACATTCGCTCCCATGTCAATGATTCCACCACCCATGTTAACGAGTTTTACTTCGTCAGCATTGGTTACTGCGCCACTTGCATCCAAGTCCATTGCCAAAGCATACTTCTTCCTGACGTCTGAGCTTGTATTGCCAATCCAGAAGTTGTGGGTTGCTCCTCCAACAATTAACTGGCCTGTTGCACTTGAACCAAGAGTTCCGGTGTAAGATACAACATAGCTGTCTCCTGTGGAGATGTCTTCAAAGGTTACAGTGCTGTCAGTTGTGCTGAGTGACCTGTACCTAAGGACGTTAGTTACTGCCTTGTCTGACTTTGTTGCTGATGTACCATCTGAGACTGCAAAGTAGTCATCCTTTGAGATGAATGTGTTCTTGTCAGCAGTCAAATTACCATCGCTTGTGTTACCATCGTTCACCTCTGTGAAGATGAAGTTGTGGTCCTGGTCTCCATACTTGAAGCCAATGTTGGATGTATCCTTGTTGGTCAAGAATGGGATGCTGTACTTTACTCCATTCAGGTTCTCAAAGTTCAGCTTGTAGCCGTAGTCAGATACTCCCTTGAACTGTATAGTGCTCATGGTTGCGTCTGTGAAACCTGCGTAGAGAATGTCCCACTTGTCTGTCAGCATTGCTTCTGGTTGCTCCAAATAAGCTTTTATGCCCTTGCCTGCAGGCACCCATGTGTTGTCGTTAGCTGTTAGCTTATACTTAATGAAGTTAAGCTTTATCTGGGTTGTTGACTGGTTGGTTGCCTTTATGTCAAGGTAAGCGTTGTTGATGGTCTTGGTTCCAACCTTTACTCCGCCTGACTGGTAAGAGTCAGTTGTGTAGTCGCTGTCTGTGAGCTGTATCTTGTTTGCTCCAAGGTAGAACTCAACAAGTCCTTCTCTCTGGTTGGTCAGAACTTCCTGCACACCAATGGTCACGTCGCTTCCAAGAACTTGTGTCTTACCTGAAGTAAGCTCCTTGGTCAGCATGCCATTAACGCTTAGCTTTGCAGACTGTGAGTCACTGCTTATGAAGACGGCGGTTACCTCGTAGTCCTTACCATTAATAGTATAGGTCTTGGTTTCTCCGTCTTTCAAAACGTCAGCAACTTGTCCTCCTAGCATTGTCATGTCAATCTGTGTTCCACTGACTTTTGCAGAAACAACTGTGAAGGGTGCTCCCATTATGGTCACTGACTCTTTTTCTAAGTCGGTCAGTACTCCGCCGGTGTCAATGTCTGAGGTTGCTCCTTCTGTAAACAAGAGCTGGTACTCAAAGATGTTTCCGTCGGAAGCCACATACATGTAGTCTCCTTCTTTGTCGTCATTGTTCGAGTCTTGGTTGTATACAACGGTCAGGCCTGACTTGTCTCCCGCAGTTGTTGGGTCAAATCTTAAGTATTGTTCAACTGGGGTTGAGCCTACTCCTGTGTCGAATACACCATTCTTTAGACCAGTGAGGTCCAAAGCTGAGAAGGTTCCCTTGTTGTCTCTTAAGTTCTCACCAAGCGATACTACGTCAGAGCCTGTCTTAAACTCTGCGCTGTCACCTGTCACTGTTGCTTTTCCTGCAGTGTCTGGTAGCTGTATTTGTGTAGTTGTTGTGGCCGCGGCCTGCAAACTAGCTGCTATGTCTATCGCTCCTACAACGTCTGAGGTAGCTGCTTTAGCTCCCACGACAATTTTGCCGCTAAAGACGCCGTTGGTAACGAAAGGCGCAGGATAGTTGCTCAGGTCCAGTGCCATTGCTCCCATGATAGTGGCGCCTACCATGGTTGTTCCAGCAACCAAAGCTGCTATCTTTTTTACTGTCTTTCGCATATTCACTTTAAACACCTCCGTGTTTAATTTGTCTTAACTATTTCTCCGCCATTATGAATGCACCACGTTTACGCAAGATAGCTGTTCCCACAACTATATTTTAAGCCCTGATACATTCATATATGTCGTTAACTAATCGTATGGAGCCCATAGTCAAGTTTTATTTATAAAGTTTTCGCACTAGAAGCAATGGATGGGGTACTGATTTTAGTATAAGGCTTGAAAACTTTGAATTCATCATAATCAACCATTTTTAATTTTTAAGTGACTACATCCTGCCCTTTTAAATGAAAAAGCAGAGTTAAGCCTTTGCTTAGTCTGGTTTAAAAGTTATGCGGGGAGAAGGACTTCAACCTTTACTTCAAAGGTTGGCGAAAAAATACGGCATGCGTTCGCTATGCTCACTTAGCCCCATACAAAAAAACTATGCGGGGAGAAGGACTTTCGCGAATTCTTTACCATTCTCGAAGGGGACTCCGGTGCAAAGCACTAGGAGTCACCTATTTCAAACGAAATCTTCACCAGATTTCGTTGCACCCAAAAGCCGAAGCTTTTGTGTGTCTCCGAGTTCTTTCGCAAAGAACTCTTTCGAACCCTCGCAGGCACTAAGCCAACAGGTCTCTTAGACTCGAGACCATGCCTCCTAAGCCTGTCCCGTAAAGCCACCTTTTCAGGTTTTGGCCACTCCGGCATCCCCGCGCTCAACTTGAGTTGAATTATTCTGGTTTAAAAATCTTATCAATACGATCAGCCCATAGGTTTATATTTACCTATAGATTTAGTTCATATCTATATTATAGACATGAGATACGATTTTATTATTGTTATTGGATTATTATGTTTGATTAAAGTTTTTTTCTTATAACAATTATTTTTTATTAATTTTATAATATCATAAATTAAATTCAAATAATTTTAAGAATTAAAAGATTTTATTTCTTCTTTCGCCAATTATATTTTCTTATGCGAGAACTCTTGCCGTAGCCGCAGAAGGCGCATCTCTTCTTCTTTATATGATAGGCTCGCTTACCGCATCTCCTGCACCTGATGTGGGTTTTCTTTCCTGATTTCTTACCCATGGATGGCGTTCCTTTCATTTAGTTCACCTGATTCATATGTTTAAGAACATGAGCTTATTGCGTTGAGATTATTGTGATGGTGTCTCCTCTCACAAAAACAGTGCCGAGTTTCCTCTTGACTTCGCCGTCAACTCTCTCCTCTGCGTCATTCAGCACCACATTGATGTGAATGTCAAATGCATCTAGCTCACCGATGTACTGCTTGTTGTTCTTCAGTTCTACTATTACTCTCTTTCCTCTCGCCTTGTTAAGGGCGTCCAATGGTCTTGATGGTTCCATCATTTTATCACCTAAAAAATTAAAATAAAATATGCTTGAGCAGTTGTGGTGTATTTATAAATGTTATTATAATTTAAGTCAGAAAAAGAAAAAGTTTATATCTGTTATATTATTTGCGAGTATTAAATAGTTGTTAGGGGGTTGGGAAAATGGAAGAGAAGGAAATTGGCAGGATTAAGAAGACTGACTCCACTAGTGTTGTAGTAAGGATTAACGAGTTTCAAGGGGAGGCTGGCGCCGACATAAGGGAGTATGTTGAAACAGCCAAGTACACTGGCCCGACTAAGAAAGGCACTCGCATTCCCAAGAGCAAGTGGAAGGATTTCAAGGACATTATTGACAAGGTGGAATTCTAAAAATTATTTTTTGCATTCATGTTTACATTAATATTTATTAACGTAATATTTATAAACACCCTGTTTTTTCTCCGACTACATGGTTGTTATTCATGGTAGAGCAAAGAGAAAGCCTAGCGGCGCTAGGTATACTGCCTGTCATCCCAAGAGGCTGGCACAGAAAGGTAATTTGCCGACTCATACCAAAGTCGGAGAGCAGGTTGCAAAAACTTCTAAGACTAAAGGCGGCGGATTAAAAACGCGCCTTTTATTTGCCGACAAGGTAAATCTTTTTGACGCGACAACCAGGAAGTACAGCATTGAAACCATTAAGACTGTTACCGAGAATCCTGCCAACAGGCACTTTGTTAGGCGTAACATCATAACTAAGGGCAGTGTTATAGATACTTCCAAGGGCAAGGCGCGAGTCACCAGCAGGCCAGGCCAGGAAGGAATGGTTACTGCTGTTCTGATAAAGTAAGAAAATTTTTTCTAGAGTGTTTCCATTTAGATTCAAAAAACCTGTATATGTCTGTAATGTATACTCCCCTGCTCTTACCGTCGATATTCTTATCATAGAATGCATGCAGGTGGTACATTGATTCTCTTGTGGAGGGAATATACTTTTCATGAAAGGAGTCAATAAAGGCTTGCTTCACATGCTCATCAAGCGCATCAAGTCTGGCTCTTTGCTCTCCTTTTTTATCTGAGAATCTTTTCTTGGTGTCGTGCGTCATGAAACCGAGAGCAGCATAGCCTATCCCATCCATTTTTTTTGTTAATGCGACAAAGTCGTGAGGATTTTCTTCGCGCTGATGGCGATTGTTCCTCTTTAACTTACCTACCGCGTAGTACTTTACAAGAATCTCATCAGGATTCATTACTGCCAGCATTTCGTTAGGAATATCCAGATTGTGTATGCCATAGAATATGTGCTCCAAAGTTTTGTAGCCAAGAGTCTTTAGGTCTTTTCTTCTTATCCCAAAGTTAGGTGGTATACCTTTTGCTCTAGGAGATTTTTGCATCTCAGAAATAAGAATTTCTGCCAGCCCTTGATCATAGAGTTCTTTTATTTCTGGTTGAACTCCTTCTTCATCGCAGGCTTGGGCATAAGATTTTCCATCCCAATCTTCTATTGCCTTTTTTCTTGCATCCATGCAATTATTATTGATTCTCATATTTATAAATGTTTCGTTTATTCGCTACTAAATAGTGGTTAATAATCTAAATCAAATCAGCCCAGCCAGCATAGCTATTCCCAGAATCAGCATTATCAGGCCTGCTACCAGGTGGATATATTTTATGTTTCTTTCTCTCCAGCCAGAAACATTCTCGACACTGGAAAAGCCGAAATATATTACTAGCGTTATAATCACCATTGGGAGGGCGAATACAAAGTTATACAAGCCCAGCCAGGGCAGGGTGTGCACCAATTGTAGCGATGAAAGAATTCCTCCTGCGATAAGATAAGGTCCTACAGTGCAGGGCAATAGGAAGGTTGTGACAAATGCTCCGACTATAAAAGCCCCTAATGGACTCGTAACCTTGGAAATTATTTTCTTGACTTTTGGTCTGAACATAACAGGCATCTCTGTTGCAAATCGTCCAGGCACATAACTCAGGAAGTCCCTGATATTCAGCAGGCCGAGAAGGATTGCAACCACAGCTATAACAATGTGAAGGAAAGGCTTGACATAAGTCAAAGCCCTGATGGCTTGGAAAAATATGACAATAATAATTCCATATAAAAGATAAGTGAGGAAGACTGCCAAGGCAAAGGCAAGTCCTGCCCAGAGCACTTTGGACTTCTTGTTCGGGTTAGCAGTGAGTATGGCGACAAGTATGAGTATCAGGACTGCAAAGGCGCAGGGATTGATAGCGTCAACAGCAGCCAATGAGATTATTTTTGCAAGAGTAAGCTCTGGCTTGGGCTGAGGCTGGCAGCTGCCATTGGTATTATTAGTATTATTAATAGGTACATTCCTGCCGCTGATTAATATCTCTGGCTTTCCAGGGAGCGAATTGAAATCACAGCTGTTAAAGTTGACAAAAGAGCCATTAAGGAGAGGGCAAGGATTAGAATACATGGAGTTGACCTTGTTCCTCAAGCCGTCAATTATGGGTTGGTCTCCCTGTAGATAATCATTTTTTCCAAACAAAATCAGGGGAATACTAAGACTAAAGCCATAATCAGTGCCATAGTCGCCAAAAACAGGAGCATTCTCAGGTTCCTGCTGAACTTCATATTTTATCAGCACAAGATTAGGGGTTTCATTAACAATCTTTTCAATCACAGGCTTGGCTCTTGCGCAGTGCGGGCAGCCAGCTCCTGTAAAATAAATAGCGCAGACATAATTTGTATTTGAAATATTAGATGCATTAGAGCTATTATTTGGATTAGTGGCCTGATTATCCTGCGCTGCTGAAAAAGGAAGCATGCTTACCAGGAGAAACACAACAAGGATGCTAATTAAAAAAAACTTATTTGATTTTTCCATTTTAAAACTCGTCTTCTCAACTAATTTTTAAATTTTATCAAATTTTACCCTTTCAAGGCTCTAAAAATAATTTAGCCAAGACAATAAATATTATTCCGATGACAAAAAAGCCAAATGATAGCAGCAGCTTGTTCATCTTGGGCTCCTTGTGCAGCTCAGGCACCAGGTCAGAAGCTGCTATATATATGAAGCCACCGGCTGCGAAAGGCAGTATGAAAGGAATCACTCCCTGGACTTTGGAAGAGAGAAGAAAACCTGCAATGCCTCCAATAACACATGTAAGCTGTGACAGAAAAGTGTAAAGCAAAGCCTTGGTCCTGCCGAACCCGCTGTACACCAGCACTCCAAAGTTTCCCAGCTCCTGCGGAATCTCGTGAGCAAGGATGAGCAGAGTGGTGATGATTCCGAAATGCACATTAACAAGGAAGCTGACACCGATGATTATTCCGTCGATGAAGTTGTGGATGCCGTCTCCGATGAGTATGAGATAGGAAACTGGGTGAACTTTACACTTGCCTTCTTCATGGCAGTGGCGCCAGTGCAAAAACCTCTCAATAACAAAGAACATTATGAATCCTACCATCATGTAGGCAAATACCAGCATGACAGGTAGGGTGGCGAGTGATTCTGCCAACAGATGAAAGAATGCTCCGCTGAGAAGAGCGCCGGCAGAAAAAGCCACGAGAATCATCAGGAGTTTCTGAAAAAGTTTTTCCTTAATCCAGAGCGAAAAGATTCCTATCAAACCTATAAGTCCATCCACAACAGTTGCGAGCAATATCCAAAGCAAGACATTCATCAAACCACCCTCTCCTTTGAAACGAGATAAAGATATTATTTATAAAGGTTTCATAAAAAGCTGGTCATGGCAATTTTTTCTTAATAAATTCCAAAGGTTTATAAAATTCGTAATGAATAAAAATAAAAAATGAATAAAAAAGAGGCTGTTGCTTGGACATTACAGTAATAATCCTTATCCTGGTTGGTGCACTGGTAATCTACTTTGCCACCAGGTTCATGAGTAATCTTCTGAAAATAGTAACCAAAGTTTTGCTTCTGGTAGTATTGGTATTAGTTATCCTTACTGCTCTGGTGTACAAGGACATGACTGATTTGAAAAAAGGGTTTGAGACCAGTAATAACACCTTTTTCCTTTATGAAAACAATAAGCTCTACACAGCGCTGACCTTGAAGCCCCTCACCAACCTTACTTTGAGCATTGACAGCTTTAATTTCTTTTCAAATGAAGAATTGCAAAAATTTGAAACAGAGCTGAACGACAAGAACAACAGTGCTCTTCTAGAAAATAATTACAAGGTCCTAATACTCAAGCCTATTGTGATAAACAAGCCTTATAATTTTAGCTTGGGAGCCCAGCTCACTGAAGGGGACCTTCTTGAAGTCATCATGAGCGACAATGCTTCTCAAACATTGGCTGAGAAGGCTAGTGCAGGCTATGGTATGAGCGCAGAAAAACTTGCACCAGAACTAGAACAAGTTTATGGTGGAGAAGAAAAAATAAAAGCTTACCTGTTTGCAGCCCTGCTGGGTAATTATTTTCAGACTCAGACTCCTGGCGAGCTAACCAAGAATATAAAAGATGGAAGGATAGTGATTTATCCTGAGACCATAAGCTTCAAAATCATAAAATACCTGCCTTGGGTTTAATGTTTAATGAAGTGCATAGAATTTTATCTGGCATGAATTACTTGGTTTGAGAAATCTGATGCGAAAAGTAAAGTTTTTATACTTGAACAAGAATGACATGTTAAGAATAAAAGAAGAATAAAAAAGAGGCGAGCGATGGGATTCTTTGATAGATTAAGGGGTAAGAAGAAAGACGACCTTAATCTTGATAATATGAGTGGTATGGGTGGTAACTTTGGAGGGCCGCAGAATTTTAATGAGCCTCTTGGAAGCCCTGACCAAGGCTTTGATCAGGGTTTTGGAATGGCGCCGCCAATTGACCAATCAGGAGCCGCTCCTGGAATGCAGCCAATGACTCCTATGAGCCCAGAAGCCATGGGCTTTGAAAGAGTTCCTTCTGGTGTGAGCAATCCTGCCCAGCATTATCCTCAGCAGAATCTTGCTGAGATTAACATGGGCAAGGACTTGGAGATTATAAGCGCCAAGCTCGACGCCATCAAGGCAGAGCTGGATTCCATGGGCCAGAGGATGAAGAGGCTTGAAAGATTGGCTGAGGGGGGTGAAGGCTCATCCTTCAAGGACAAGTGGAATTACTAGAAATTCTGCAGCACTAGAAACATTTTTATTAAAAGACAAATACTCTTGTCTGCTATGAAAAATATGAACAAATTTGCGCAAAACATCCTCCTGTTTACTGTCCTGTTTGCTGGCTTAGTAGTATTGGACCAGCTGCTTAAGCTGTTCTTTGAGAAAACCAGAGCCTTCATTGGCCTTGGCATTGTCGCACTGCATTTTGTCACCAACACAGGCGCCAGCTTTGGAATGCTTCAAGGCAGAAACATACTCTTCATATGGATTAGCATCATGGCTCTGGGCATAATAATGATGAACATTGAGAAGATAAAAATGAATTATGCCATTCCTGTCCTATTCATTGTTGCCGGCATCATTGGCAATCTTATTGACAGGGTTTTCAGGGGCTTTGTGGTCGACTTCATAGACTTCAAGTTCTGGCCAGTGTTCAACCTTGCAGACTCATTGATAGTTGTTGGGGTGATATGGCTGATAATTGTTATTCTGGTTAAGGATTTAAAAGCAGAAAAGAAAGAAAACAAAAGTCCAAAGCCCCGCCGGCGTTGACCATAGCGTGGTCAACTCAAAAATCTAAAAGATTTTTGTTGAATGAGGCGCCCATAAAAAGTAAGTAAAAACTTATTATTCAAAATTATTATTCAGAACTCGTCCATCTCCTCGAGCTTTCCGAGGTGGCCATTTTTTCTTAGCCAGCTAACCTGTAACGGCTTGTACTTGTAGATGATATCTCCTTTCTCGTCTCCGCCGAATTCCCATGGCTCCACAAGAACAAGGTCTCCTTCTCTCACCCAGAGCTTTCTCTTCAGTCGTCCAGGTATCCTGCAAATCCTGGTCTTGCCATCAAGGCATCTGACATTGCACCTGCTGCCACCCAGCCTTCGGTCCAGAATCCCAAAAACCTCAGCATTCCTCGGCAGCCTGACGCTGGTGATTATTTCTTCTCCTTGAGGTGGTAGTGGTCTTGCCATTTGCTGTGAAGAATGGCTAAGATATTTATATAGTTATGCTTATATATTAACAAGTGCCATCGAAAAGTTCTGTGCCTATTCGCTCAGTTTTTTCTTGCGATAAGCTATATACGAAGGAAAAAACATTCTTCCTTGTCTTCCGAGGTTAATCCGCTCGCTCACAATCTTGGCACTGAACGAACTTTTCAATGCAAACCTGCTTATGATAAAATTTAAATATTCTCTTGCCTTTTTATCGTGAAAGAGTCACTTTTTCATTTATTCCGGGCATTTCATTTTCATGGCTGTCAAAGGAAAAGAAGAATTTGAAGAAGGTGAGGAGGCTATCAAGCCTGCTCCAAAGAAGAACCCGTCATGCATAGTGTGCGGAGCCAATGCAGAGTTCTGTATGCGCGGTCTTCCCAAGAACACTTACTGCGAGGAGTGCGCAGAGAATTATTTTGGGTTATTAGAATACCTTGACAAACTATAACATCAAGTTATAGACATCATATCATAGGCACGTCTCTTTCTGACTTTATGCCGTAGATGAAGAGGTAGTTCCAAAAGAATCCTCTTCTCTTGTCAATCCTGACTGAGAAGCCTGCCTCCCTGAATATTTTTTTCAGCTTGACTGCGTCTGACAATAATTCAGCATCAGGCAGCACCCTGAAGAAATTCACATACTCGACAAAACAAATCCTTCCATTCTCTGGCAGCAGCCTGTTCATCTCATGAAGAATCTTTCTTACATCCTGCATGTAGCTCATCATGCCTACGCTGAAAATGATGTCAACGTTCTCAACTGTCGGGTGTACCCTGTTTACCTGGTGCTCGTCATGAATCACAGTGACGTGCTTTATGCCTTTTTTCTCCAGCCTCTTTCTTAATAGAGTTACATTCCTATGGCTAAGGTCGGTGGCATAAATTCTCCCATTAGGACCGACTGCTTCTGCTAGGTGCATGGTGAGAGTGCCTACTCCTGCGCCGTATTCCAGGACTGATTTGCGATCTAAGTCCTTGAACAAGCCTATTATCTGGCGCCTTATTCTCTTAGGCAGAAGAATATTCTCCGTCCACAAAGTCAGGTGGGCAAAGTAATTGGAGAAGCTGACAATAGCGTCAGGATTGTAGAAAAAGATTAGCAATAGATAGATGGGAATTCCGAACAGAATCATTGAAAGTATTATCCTAAAAAGGCTTAAGGCTTCAGGTTCAATAATCAGCCACACTACAATTACTGTAAGATAAATTAATGATATAATCACAGGGCCTATTCTCCCAAATGGAGCCTTGAAAATCCGCTTCACATCTTTTAGTTTTCTTCTGAGAATAACTACTGAAAGCAGCACAGAGATGTACATCATCAAAGCTAATGGAGTGAAGAGGCTGAGCAAGACTTTGTACTGGCCAAAACCAATTAGTATTATCAGTATTGAAACAATGGTCTGAAAAATTATGGCCTTGTAAGGAGTCTTCCTCTTCTCGTGAATGGCTGCGAGCTGGCCTATGAAGAGCTTGTCACGGGCCATGGCTAGCAAGAGTCTCGGAGTGGAAATCACAGAGCCTGCAACTGAGCCTAGGAGTGCAAGGACAATCCCATACGAAATAAGCCATGAATATTTCCCCAGTATAGCAACTGCAATGTCACTGACAGGAGCTGATGATTGAGCCAGCAAATGCCAAGGAATAATCCCTAGAGAAACAAATGCTACGCCTAAGCCCAGGATGCCTGCCAGAAGAGTGGTTGCAATCAAAGCCTTGGGAATGACTTTCTCTGCATTCTTGGTTTCTTCTGCCAGAAAAGAAGCAGATTCCCAGCCCATGAGCGACTCGAGCATGAAAAACAAGGCTACAAAAATCATGACAGGAGATTTTGTAAAGAAAGGAGTCAAATTTGCATAATTAACATGGAAGAAGCCTGGAAAAATAATGGTTGCAAAAAGGGCAAGGGATTCTAATGCAAAAAAGATAAGGACTGCGGCGCTGATATCCACGCCAAAATAAGCCACAATGTTCAGCACTAGAATAATGGCAATGGCTATGCCCATCCTTCCGAAAGTGCTAAAGGTTGGCGGGAGAAGATATTCAAGTGATGCAATGATTAGGACAGTAATAGCAATGTTAGACATGACCCAGGTGACCCATCCTATCATAAAGGACATGAACCTTCCGTAGGATTGTTTGGCGAACTCATACACTCCTCCTGCTTTTGGGAATAATGCAATCAGCTCTCCAAAGCAAGAAGCAACATAAACGCCGAGTATAATCAATAAAATCCAGGCCAGAAGAACAGCATTACCAGCATAACCTGCTCCTAAAGACGTGCCCAGGAACATGCCAGTTCCCATCATCGCAGTCATGGACAGTGCAATAATAGTCCAAAAGCCCAGGCTCTTCTTAAGTTCTGCCATGATTTACCACCACAACTTTAGTATATATAAATAATTCGGAGCATTAATAAGTGATAAAGGAGTTTGAAATCAAGTTGCTAAGCTGTGCTGAGTTGTGCTAGGTCGCATACAGCCATAATTTTTCAAAGTAATCCTTAAGAGCAGCAATAATGTTCCTGTTTTCGATGATGATTACAAAAGGTTTCTCTTCAGCAGAATAAATTGCCAGCTTGTCTCGGAATATAGTGAAGCTCACGTCGCTTTTCAGTTTTTTAAAAGTCTTTATCTGCACTCTTGAAGGCGGATAAATTTTGGCCATGACCTTCTGGTTGGGTGGCGAAGTAATGAGCTTTCCTCTTATTCTTTTTTTATTGAATTCTTTTAAATAATTAGGATAATCATACTTCAAAGCCTCTAATATCTTTAGATTGCCTCCTCCGCCAAGAGTTTCAAAAGAATCAGATTCCAAAAAATCCCTCACATAGGCTTTTAACCCTGCTTTTCCTTCATATACAAGAACTGATTTTTCAGAGCTTGTTTGCTCTTTAATCAATTTCAAGCCCTTAACAATTTTTTCAACCTTGTCTCTTTTTTCATCTATCTCTTTCAACAGATTCTCAGGATTAGCAGGATAAAACAATCTCACTTTTTCTTTTGTGATATGGCTTACCAAACCCTTGTCAATCAAAGAGCTAAGAACATTATACGCAAAAGATCTATCTATTGATAATGCCTTGGCTATTTGCCCCCCGGATTGCCCAGGATGCTTTATTACTTCCAGATAAACTTCTGCCTGGTGCTTGGTCAGTCCTGCCTCAATCAGCTCTTTTGCGTCCACACAGCTTCATAGGTTCAGCTCATATTTAAATGTTGTTGTTAGTCACAACAACAAAGGTTTATATACTCTGCCAGCCTAACATAAGAAGGTGATGCAGATATGGATAAAAGAAGCGAGATAAAAAAAACAATTGAACAAATCACACAAGATGCTGACTGTTATATAAGAAACACCGAACCAGGGGACAGCTCCCCTGCAGCACAAGTAGATATAGAAGATATAGAAAAATACAAAAAATGCGTAAAAGTAGAATACATTTATCTACAAGCTCCTCCTTCTGATTCAGCAATAGAAAATTCTGGTTCTTCGGTAATAGAAAAATTAGAAACATTAAAAGATAATGCATGCATGATAGGCAAAGCATTTGGTTTTGTTTGGCTTACACCTGTATTTATGGCAGCTGCGGTTGTTGTCGGGCTAGGATACGGAGCGTATAAAGGAGGAGAAGCAGCTTACAACAAAGTAAAAAAACACTATGCAGGCAAACACCAAACAAACGAGTTAGAAAACAGGCTTTGAAATTCCTTTAATTGTTAACAACAAAAAGTCTTATGCGTAATATAAAAAATAACAACGGTGATTATAAATGGGATTGGTAAATAAAATAAAGCAAAGCTGTAGAAATTTTGCAACAAAGACAGCTAATCCAGCAAAGTATTATGCTGAGAAAGCAAAGAAAGAAGGATGGCAGGCAATTGAAATAACACTCTGGCCATCATATGTGCTTACAACAGGAAAACTAGGGTCTTACTCAGTGTGTATCAGAAACAAATCGGGCAATGAAAGGAGACAAGAGATTGAGGTTATACCTTGCCCCGGTAGATACAAGGCTCAATACAATGGAAAAAGAATTGTCATTAATGATGAGGCAGATCTTGAGAGGATTACAAGGTTGCAAGCTGGAATTTATATTATCAAAAAATTGATTCCTGAAGCAGACAAAGCAGAAATTCCAACTGTCCCTAATCGCGAAAGAGTAACTGAAATAATAATGGACATTACAGAAAAGCTGGATGAAAAATACTTAGCATAGCTCCAGTAAAGAAAACATTAAAAATAGCAGCTTACTACGAAAACTCATGAAGACTTTTTTCATAGAAGCAAGGTTTAAGGGAAAAGTAGAGTTACCTGACGGATTAATCAACATGCTGCCTGACAAAGTCGCAGTGTTCACAACAGTGCAATACCTTGGAAGCCTTGATGATGTGAAGAAGAAGCTTGAGGAGCATGGAAAAAAAGTGTTGCTGCTCAAGGCAGAGCACACAGCCTATTATGGTCAGCTGTTGGGCTGTAGCATAAGAGAATTCAGAGAGAACTTTGATGCTTTCTTATATATTGGCGACGGATTGTTCCATCCAAAAGCCTTGATGCTGAAGAACACCAAGCCAGTGTTTGTCCTTGATCCATTATCTCGGCAGTATCTGAAGCTGAGCGAGAACAGCATTGCTGAAATGAAGAAAAAAAATAAGGCAGCGCTTAACAAGTTCATGCACAGCAAGGAAATCGGAGTCTTGATAAGTACCAAGCCAGGCCAATATAATATTAAGAAAGCCCATGAATTAGAAAAAAAATATGTTGACAAGAACTTTTACTTCTTAATGTTCGACACAATAGATTTTTCAGAGCTTGAGAACTTCCCATTCATAGAATGCTTTGTGAACACAGCCTGCCCGCGCATAGCATATGATGAAGCTGAGAAGATAAGGAAAGCTGTTGTTAATGTGGACGATTGCTGGCCAATCAGTAATTAGTAATTATTTGAAAGCAATAATCTGAAAGCCGTATTTCTCCACATCCTTCTTCGGCCAGAACTTTTGATTCTTTGTTTTTCCGACGTAAGTAACTTTTTTCTCCAACGCCCTGCCAGTATATCCTTTTGTTTTAGGGTTCCACTCCTTAAGAACAAGAACGTCTCCTGGTTTGCATTCAAAATCAGCCAGCCTCAACTCGTAAGTTTTGTTTCCATCTAAAACTTTCTGAAAAAGTTCAGGCCAGCACTTCTTCTCGATTCTCATAAGCTTATGAAATTAGAAAGTATATTTAAATTTTATCTGCTGGCATCAGCCTGCCTTTCCACTTCGAACTTCTTGGAAATGGCCAGTGAGTCTGCAGATTGGTTGTAGGCTCCAATTATCTCCTTGGCTAGGCTCTCCTCTGCTGCAACTTTTGTGTTGAAGGCTTTATGGTATGCGCCTTGCACAAAGAACTTGAGTGCAATATCAATTCTTCTCTGAGGCGCTATCTCAACGGCTTTGGGATATCTTGCTCCTCCATATTCTATGGTTATGATTTCTTCTCTTGGAGCAGCGTTCTCAATGGCCTTGACCAGCACTTCCACAGGGTTCTTCTTGGTTTTCTGCTCAATAATCTTAAGGGCATCCTCGACTATCCTTGCAGCAGTCACGCTTTTGCCTGTGCAGTAATAGCTGGTCTTGAAATGCTTTTTTCCCTTGTGGCCAGGATTCATCACTCTGTTAATAAGCCTCTCAACTATGAAGAGCTTTGATTTGTGAAACCTGCTGCCTGCATATCTTGCTCCTGTCTTAGGAACAATAACCGGATTGACATTAATGTACTTTATCAGTCCAGGATCCAGCACTTTTATGCCTGAGCAGTCCCATCTGTTGAATGCTAATACTTGCGTCATTATTTTTTCATGAGAAAAGAGGATGATTTATAAATGTTTTGTATGGTTTTTGTTCTGAAATTTTAAAATTAAGCAACAACCTTTATATATTACGTCTATTTTCAGGAATAGCAAATGCCTAAGAAAAAATTGGAAGAAAAAGTTGAAGGAGCTGAAGTTCCTGAGAAAAAGGTCAGGGGAAGAAAGAAGAAAGAGAAGGCTGAGACTGTAGAAGTAAAAGAAGAAACAAGCAAGCAGAAGCTTGCTGTTCCAGAAAAAGGTTTTTCTGAAAAAAAAATATTAAAGGAAGAGAAAAAAAAGGAAGAAGTAAAAGACATTCCAGAAACTATCCAGCCAGTCCTCAACATTGGATTGGTCGGTCATGTTGACCACGGCAAGACGACCCTGACTGAAAAGCTCACAGGCAAGTGGACAGACACGCATTCTGAGGAGATAAAAAGAGGAATCACCATTAGACTAGGCTATGCTGACAGTGTTTTCAGGAAATGCCCTTTATGTGAAGGCACAGAAGCTTACACTACCCAGAAAATCTGCGGCAAGCATAATGTTCCTACAAGATTCTTGAGAAAAGTCAGCTTTGTAGATGCTCCTGGCCATGAGAGCCTGATGGCTACAATGCTGAGCGGAGCAACCATCATGGACGGAGCACTTCTCTTAGTTGCTGCTAATGAGCCCTGCCCTCAGCCTCAGACAAGAGAGCACTTGGTGGCTCTCAAAATCGCAGGCATAAAGCACGTTGTTGTGGTGCAGAACAAGATTGACCTGGTGTCCAAGGACAAGGCTATCAGGAATTACAAGGAGATAAAGGATTTCCTGAAAGGAACTGATTATGAGAATGCTCCAATTATTCCTATCAGCGCCCAGCACGGAGTGAATATTGATGCGCTGATAAAAGCAATCGAGGAGAACATACCAACTCCAGAGCGCGACCCCAATGCAGAGCCATTGCTGTTAGTCGCAAGGAGCTTTGACATTAATAAGCCAGGCACCATGCCAGATAAAATGAAAGGAGGAGTGCTTGGAGGAGCAATTGTCAGGGGAAGGCTTAAGACAGGAGACAGGATTGAGATAAGGCCTGGCAGAGTTGTTGAGGAAATGAACAAAACAGTTGCCAAGCCGATTTTCACGACCATTATAAGCTCGATGACAGGAGGCGCTGTGGTTGGTGAGCTGGGTCCTGGAGGCAGCGTTGCTATCCAGACAGGATTGGACCCTAGCGTGGTGCACTCTGATAGTTTGACAGGAAACCTGGTCGGCCTCCCAGGCAAGCTGCCGAGAGTATGGTATGACCTCATCTTAGAAGTGCATCTTCTTGAGAGAGTGGTCGGAAGCCAGGAAGAATTAGCAGTTGAGCCCATCAAGATGAATGAAGTGCTTTTATTGAATGTTAACGGCGGCAAGAGCACAGGATTTGTTTATGAGCTGGGCAAGAACCTTGCTAAGTGCAAGCTCAAAATTCCCTTGTGCGCTGACACAAAAGACAAAGTCACCATTTCTAGAAAAGTAGGCACCAGGTTCAGATTGATAGGATATGCCACAATTAAAGAATAAAGAACAAAATTTAAAAACTTCTTTATATTACCACTCTTCAGGGGGGTTGAAAATGAAGAACAACAAACTAGTCTTTTTTATTCTGTTAGGATTAATCTTTGCAATGATAGGAGCGATGAGCGCGTCAGCGTATGTTTATTATCCTTACTATGACAGCTACCGCCCGTATTATTATCAATATAATTATTACAACAACGATTATTACCGCCCTTATTATGCAAGCTCGAATTACAATTATTACTACAACATACCTGCCTACTATCGTCCATGGTACCTTAACAGTTGGGGTTATGCTTACAATTATTATAGGAATTACCCAACATATTCCAACCACTATTACAACACTTGCAACCATTGGTGGGGCTGCTGGTAGTAAGGCAATAGGACAAAACATTTAACAAAAACATTTCGTTTTTGAAAATTTCTTACAAAAAATTTATAAACAATACTTTTTCTCTTCTCTTTAACGCGATGGATGAACCGGTCGTCAGGCACTCAGAAGCAAAGCATCTGGTGCCACAAAAGCTATGCTTTTGACGGCTTGTTCATGCTGGAAGCAGTAGAATTCTCTATTCGTTTCCAATAAAACAAAAAATAAAACTAAAAAATCAGTCCTACTCAGCTTTGCTCACAAAAAAGTTCGCAAAGCTTCGCCGCGCCATTGCGAGCCAATAAATATTGGCGTCGCAAATAAAGGCGTCGACGGACATGATTTTTTTTAAAACAAAGGTGAAAGTATGTCACGTATGCATTCAGGAGCGCATGGTAAGAGCAGGAGCACTAAGCCTAGCAAGAAAGTAGTTCCTGGCTGGCTGAAGTACAAGCCGAAAGAAGTGGAGTTGCTCGTCCTTAAGTATGCTAAGGAAGGCAAGCTTCCGTCACAGATAGGCATCTATTTGAGAGATGAATACGGAATCCCTGACGTGAAAGCTGTTGTGAAGAAGAGCATAACAAAAATTCTTCAGGAGAAGAACCTGACAAAAGAAGTTCCTGAAGACCTGATGGCATTAATCAGAAAGGCTGTGCTGGTCAGGAAACACTTGGCTGATAACAAGCACGATATGACTGCTAAGAGAGGATTAATATTGACTGAATCTAAGATCAAGAGGCTTACCAAGTATTACAGGAGAACAGGAAGGCTTCCACTGAACTGGAAGTATGACCCTGAAAAGATCAAGCTGGTCGTGGAATAAGCACGGACGCAAGTTTAGGCATAAGCATGACCATCTCTAATCGCGAGGGATTTGAAGCAGCCCTTAAACAGGCTGCCGAGGATTTCAAGCAGATTGATAAGTCCAAGACTGTCAAGCTTATCAGCAATCTCGATGCTGACGGCATAACAGCTGCCAGCATAATGGTAAGAACTCTGGAGAGGCAAAATCTCTCCTATTCCCTGACTATTCTGCACCAGCTGAAGGACAGCAATGCAAAAGAACTTGCAGACGAGGATTTTGACGTCTATATTTTCTGCGACCTGGGCTCTGGCCAGCTGAAATCCCTTAACAAGCATTTCAAGGGCAAAAAAGTTTTTGTGCTTGACCACCATGAAGTGCAGGGAAAGCCAGAGGAGAATGTTGTGCAAATTAATCCCCATGATTTTGGCTTTGACGGCTCAGCAGAGATAAGCGCTTCAGGCGTCTGCTTCTTTTTTGCAAAGACAGTGAGCAAGGAGAATGAGAACTTGGCTCACTTGGCAATCATCGGAGCCATTGGTGATGTTCAGGAGAAGAACGGATTTAAGGGTTTGAACAAGGAAATCCTTGACATTGCAGAAAAGAATAACAAGATAAGAGTAGAGAAGGGCTTGAAGCTTTTTGGTTTGCAAACCAGGGCGATTCACAAGCTGCTTGAGTATAGCTCTGACCTGTTCATTCCAGATGTTAGCGGCAGCGAGTCAGGGGCAGTACAGTTCTTGAGGAGGATGAGCATCGAGCCTTCTGACAACAAAAATTCAAAGAATTTTTGGGGTGAGAAATCCTTAAGGATTTCCCACAAGAAAGGTAGATGGAGAACTTATAACGACCTGGCTGATGATGAGAAGAAAAGGCTGGCTGCTGGCATTGTGATGAAGCGCCAGACAGGAGGAGTTAAAAACCCAGAGGATATTTTTACAAATGTTTATCTCCTTGAGGAAGAAGTCCCTGGCCATTTTAAGGACGCAAAAGAATTTTCAACCTTGCTTAATTCCTGCGGCAGGATGAACAATGCTTCTTTGGGCATTGGCGCTTGTCTTGGGGATAAGAAGCAGAGGTCCAAGGCCCTCAGTAGCCTGATGGATTACAAGAAGGAGATAATCAGCTCCATGAACTGGTACAAGGACCATGCCTCGAGGGAGAAGTCTGACAGGATTATTAAAGGAAGTAATTATATCATCATCAATGCCAAGGATAATGTTTTGTCGACCATGATAGGGACGATTGCAAGCATTATTTCCAAGAACAGCGAGATGGAGGATAATATTTTTGTCCTGAGCATGGCGCGCAACCCTGATAATACAACGAAAATTTCCTTGAGGGTGACCGGGAACCCTGTGGGTGCTGATTTGAAGAGCATTGTGGCTGAGCTGGTTGCAAGGGTTGGTGGAGAGGCTGGCGGCCACCAGTTTGCAGCAGGAGCAGTAATTGATACTGAGAAAGAAGAGAAGTTCATAGAGGAAGCCAAGGCAATGTTTGAGAGCCTTAACCTCGATTTCTGATAAACTGGTTTCATAACTACTTTTTAGTGGTTAAATACCGAAATCTTTATAAATACTTTCTACTATAATAGCCAATAGTTAATATTAGGGGGATATGATGCTAAAGAAAATACTATTGTTAATCTGCGTATTTCTTCTCGGAGTAATAGCTACCAATATATATTCTTATTATGCATCAGCACAGAACGAGCTGCAGCAGCCTGACAATAACCAAGCAGGAGGCTACGAATACCAGACAGCAAATGCTCTGAGCACAGCAATGGCCTTGCTGCATGAGACGGGAAACACAGTAGCGTCGCCCGCAGACAGGGTTGCAGAAGACCAGATTCTAGTAACCAATGACAAGGTTGTTCTTAACATTAAAGGAGCAGAATGGGCTTCATTTACACCAACCCATTCCATGGACCCTGTCCTCAATTCCGAAGCGCATGCAATAGAAGTAATTCCTAAGTCTGAAGATGAAGTACAGGTCGGAGACATTGTAGCCTACAAATCAGACTACGCAGATGGCACCATTATTCACAGAGTTGTTTTCAAAGGCAAGGATGAGCAAGGAACCTATTATACGCTAAAAGGCGACAACAACCCAACTAACGACCCAGGCAAGATAAGATTCAGCCAGATAAAAAGCGTTGTTGTAGCGATAATATACTGAATTTAAGGTTGCAAAATGGCTGAAGAGCAAAATAAAAAAACATGGAAAATTTTGCTAGTTGATGATTATGAACCTATTCTAAAAGCCAATACCTACTGGGTAAGTGATGTGTTGGAAGATGCGGGTTATGCTAAATCTGATTTTTGCATTGACACTTCGGTAAACGGAGATTTAGCTTTGAAAAAAGTTGAATCCAATGGTTTTTATGACGCTATAATCAGCGACTATGACATGCCTTTCAACGGGGTAAAACTTTACATAGGCCTAAAAAACTTGGAGCAACAAAAAAGAGTAGTTTTCATTACTGGCAATGCTGATGGACTAAGAAAAGAACTTAGTACAAAACTAGAAAATAAAGACTACAAAGAACCTCTCATACTCGAAAAAATGAAAGACGGCTTTTATGAGAGCTTGAGGAACATAATTCTTGAATATTTGCGCTAATTTTTTATATTACCACTTTCTCCGCTTTCTCATGGACAAGGAAGAACTCGATTCATACATCAAGGCAGGTCGCATAGCTGCAGAAGCTCGTGAATATGGAAAAGGCCTTATCAAGGTAGGCGCCAGCCTTCTTGAAGTGACTGAGAAAATTGAGCAAAAGATAGTTTCTCTGGGAGGAGAATTTGCTTTTCCTCCGCAGATAAGCCTTAATGACATTGCAGCGCATTCATACCCTGCTTTTGACGACAAAACCATATTCAAGGAAGGAGATATTGCCAAGCTGGACGTTGGAGTCCATATCCATGGATTTGTAGGAGACACAGCAGTCACTGTTGTGCTCGGCAATGATGCAAAGCTAAAACTTCTTGAGGAAGCCAGCAGGGAAGCATTGAATTCTGCTCTCAGAATTATCAAGCCTGGCATAACTCTCAGCGAGATTGGAAAAACAATACATGACGAGATAACCAAGCGAGGCTTTGCTCCTGTCAGGAATCTTTCTGGCCATGGGCTTGGAAAATTCATAATTCATGATTCACCCAGTGTGCCTAACTTTGACACTGGAAGCAATGAAACCCTTGCAGAAGACCAGGTTATTGCCATTGAGCCTTTCGCAAGCACAGGAGCAGGAGTAATTTATGAGAGCAGCAGCCCGACATTATATGCCCTTGAGGATATAAAGCCTGTCAGGAGCGCCATTACCCGTGAAGTTCTGAAAAGCCTTGAAGAATACAACAGCCTTCCATTCGCCCACAGATGGCTGGTGAAAAAGTACGGCCTTGGAAAAACCAGCTTTGCGCTCAGGGAATTAAAAAATCTAGGATTATTGCGAGGGTTTCCTCCATTGCCAGACAAGGCCCACGGGCTCGTAAGCCAGGCAGAGCATACTGTGATTGTTAGGGAGAAGCCGATCATCACCACACGCATTGATGAATAAAAAAGCTTATGCAAATTTTTATAAATCCTGCCTTTTTCTCTTATCAGTATGACATTAAAAAATATTCAGAAGCAAGTTGATGACTGGGCTCAACAATACAAGATTCCTTATTGGAAGCCGCACGAAATACTGGCTAGACTAACAGAAGAGTCTGGAGAATTAGCCCGGGAGATTAATGATCTTTGGGGTCCTAAAAAGAAAAAACCCGGTGAGGACAAGATAAACCTGGGAGAAGAAATAGGAGATATAATCTTTACTTTGTGCTGCTTGGCAAATTCCCAAGGCATAGATTTGGACGAATCTTTTAACCGGGTAATGAATAAGTGTTACGGAAGAGATAAAGACCGATACGAGAAGAAGTAAGTTATCGTCGAGCTCCAAGCCCAATAATTCTGCATTTTTAAGCCCTGAAAATACTTCTGAAATCGCAACATTTATAAGGGATGGAGGCATACTAATTAATAGGTTCTCTCGACGAGAAAATCGCTTTTGATAATGAGCGAAAACCCCTGTATGGAACTAAGCGAACGAAGTGAGCGCATGTCGCATTTTTTCGCCAACGTTTTCATCAAAACAAGTTTGGATGGAACAAGCGAACAAGGTTCGCTGTCCCAGAAAAGTTTAGCTTTTCTGAGAACAGCAAATCAAAGATTTGCTTGTTTCGCAAAAGGTTGAAATGGAAAAAGAAGAAAAAGAGCAACCAAAGGAAAAGCCAGAGGCCTATGATGCCAGTAAGATTATTGTGCTGGGAGGCTTGGATGCTGTTAGGAAGAGGCCTAGCATGTACATTGGCAGCACCAGCTCTCGAGGATTGCACCACTTAGTCTATGAAGTTGTTGATAACTCAATTGATGAGGCCATGGCTGGCTTCTGCACTGCGATAACTGTTATTGTTCACAAGGATAATTCTGTGACTGTGGAAGATAATGGGCGAGGCATACCAGTTGATATTCATCCCAAGTACAATGTCAGTGCTCTTGAGATTGTGATGACCAAGCTGCACGCAGGCGGCAAGTTTGACAAGAAGTCTTACAAAGTTTCTGGAGGCCTGCATGGCGTTGGAGTAAGCGTGGTTAATGCGCTCTCAGAAGTAATGGAAGTCTGGGTTTATAGGGATGGCTGTGTCTATTATCAGAAATATAATCGCGGAAAACCAGTTGCTCCTGTGAAAATGATTGGCAAGTGCGAGCCTGGGAAGACCGGCACCAAGACCAAGTTCATGGCTGACAAGGAGATATTCGAGGAAGGCACTAATTATTCTGATGAAGTTTTGGAGACCAGGTTCAGGGAACTGGCTTTTCTTAACAAGGGCCTGAAGATAATATTTATTGACGAGAGGAATGATAAGCAGCACGAATTCTTTTATGAAGGCGGGCTGAAGAGCTTTGTAGAATACCTGAACAACGGCAAGACTCCATTGCACGACATAATCTACCTGAAAACCCAGAAGGAAGATGTTGAGCTTGAGGTTTCTCTCCAGTACACTGACAGCTATACTGAGAATGTTTATTCCTTTGTTAACAACATCAACACAATTGAAGGAGGCACTCATCTCACGGGCTTTAAGACAGCTCTCACAAGAACCCTAAACACCTATGGAGAAAAGAATTTTGGCAATAATGCTTTCAAGCTCACCAGCGATGATGTGAGGGAAGGACTGGCAGCAGTAATCTCCCTGAAAATTCCTAATCCCCAGTTCGAGGGCCAGACCAAGACAAAGCTAGGCAACCTGAATGTCAAGGGAATTGTTGACTCCATGGTCAACACTGGGCTGTCTAATTTTCTGGATGAGAATCCCAAGGTTGCAAAAGGCATTGTTGACAAGGCCATAACTGCAGCAAAGGCAAGGGAAGCTGCCAGGAAAGCAAGAGAATTAGTAAGGAGGAAGAGCGTGCTTGAGAGCACTGCACTGCCAGGCAAGCTTGCTGACTGCTCTGAAAAAGACCCTTCCAAATGTGAATTATTTTTAGTAGAAGGAGATTCTGCAGGTGGAAGTGCAAAGCAGGCAAGGAACAAGGAATACCAGGCAATTCTTCCTTTGCGAGGAAAGATTTTGAATGTTGAGAAGGCAAGGATCAACAAGGTGATGACTTCCAATGAGATTATGATAATCATAACTGCCCTGGGCACGAGCATAGCAGAGGAATTCAACATTAACAAGCTCAGGTATCATAAAATAATTATCATGACAGATGCTGACACTGACGGAAACCACATCGCAACCTTGCTCATGACTTTCTTCTTCAGATACATGAAAGAATTAATAGAGCAAGGGCACATCTACATTGCCCAGCCGCCGCTTTACCTTGTGAGAAAAGGCAATGACAAGCACTATGTGCAGACAGAGCAGGAGAAGAATGAGCTGGTCAAGAAGCTAGGTGAGAATTGCGTTGTGCAAAGATATAAAGGCCTTGGAGAGATGAATCCAGAGCAGCTCTGGGAGACTACCATGACTCCAGAAAGCAGAATCTTGAAAAAAATTACAATTGAAGATGCTCTTGAAGCAGATAGGATATTCAACATACTCATGGGCGACGAAGTCGAGCCCAGAAGAGCATTCATAGAAGAGCATGCCAATGAAGCAGGAAATATTGACATATAATTCTTAATACATGATTTTTCTAATTTTAGTTTTTTCTTATTTTTTTTCAGAAACCTTCAAAACTTTGTTTTGAGGTTCTAAAGCAAAACTTTAGTAACATGCAAATCTTCAATTTGCAGTTTCTGAAATTCTTCGAATTTCAGTAACCTTTATAAACCATTCATATTTCCAGAGGAGAAATGGCAAAACAGACCGCAGCTGAGAAAGTCAGGAAGAAGAAATGGTTTCCTGTCCTAGCTCCCAAGCTGTTCAATGAGTATGTTATCGGTGAGATTCCATTGTATGAGTCAGACAGCCTGTTGAAGAGAGGCTTGACTGTTAACATGATGAATCTCACAGGAGATCCCAAGACCCAGCATTTCAATGTAAAGCTCAGGGTTCATGAGGTTAAGGATGGCAAAGGATTCACAGAGATTCTTGGCTATGAAATGATGCCAAGCAGCGTTAAGAGGCTGGTGAGGCGGGACAGGACTAAGATTGATGATTCTGTGGTCGTAATGACTAATGATGGCAAAAAGGTCAGGATAAAGCCTTTGCTCATAACCAATAGCGTGGTTAATGCGTCTGTAACAACCAGCATAAGGAACAGGGTCAGGAATAACCTGGCCAGGTTTGTTGCAAGGCTATCCTATGAGAAGCTGGTCGAAGAGATTCTGTCCTACAAACTGCAAAAATTCCTCGGCAACCTTGCTGCTGACATAACACCTATCAGGGTTTCTGAAATAAGAGCTTTCAAGCTTGAAGAGAGAGAAGACGTAATGGTTTACAAGCCAGGCAAGGAAGATGAAGTGAAAAAAGAAGAAGACGAGATGCCTGAGGAAGAAAACAAGGAAGAGAAGAAAGAAGGCGAAGAAGCAGGAACAGAGGAGAAGGCAGAAGACATTAATGCGGAAGAAGAGGATATCAGCGAAGAAAAAATTGATGAAGCTGCTGAAGAAGAGTCACAATAAGTTTTTCTTATTCTAGTTAGCCTTTCCGGCGATTGAGGAACCTAAAAACATTCGGAAGTTCAAGAGCGAGACAAAAAGTTTAGGCGCTGGCGTGCCGTAAAAAATAGTTTTTATAAACCAGCATTGATTCTCAAAAACAAAATGATGAATGATTATGATCTGGAATTAAATAAAGTTGCTGAGAAGATAATAAGCGAGAAGGCCAAGACTGTTCTCATCCAATTACCAGACGGGCTTAAGCCTAAAATCAAGGACATAAAGGATTTTCTGAAGACAAAGATTGACAAGGACACCAAGTTATTGTTCTGGGCAGGCAGCTGCTTTGGAGCATGCGATGTTCCAACCAGCACCAATGTTGACTTAATCATACAATTCGGGCATAGCGAGTGGCGATAATTATCGACGACAAAATAACTTTCTTCACTTATCAACAAAAACACAAAAACCATAAGTTTTTATATCTCCTACAAAATTCATGGTGGCATGGGTTATGAATTAGTGGTGAGTGAGAAGCCCAATGCAGCTAAAAGGATTGCTGAATCTCTCGCCGATAAAAAGCCTAAAAAACAGAATATTGGCAAGGTTCCTTACTATGAGCTGCAGCATGGCAAGAAAGAAATAGTTGTAGCCTGCGCAGTAGGCCACTTGTTTACTGTGGCTGAGAAGAAAAAATCCTTTACTTATCCAAGCTTTGATTTGCAGTGGTTGCCTAGTAGCGAGGTGAGCAAAAAAGCAGATTTCTCAGGCAAATACCTGGACGTTATCAGGAAGCTGTCAAAAAAAGCAAGCGCTTTCACAGTTGCCTGCGATTATGATATTGAGGGCGAGGTCATCGGCTTGAACTGCATCAGGTTCGGCTGCAACCAGAAGGATGCGAGAAGGATGAAGTTCTCAACCTTGACTAAGGATGATTTAATTGAAGCCTATGAGCATGCAGAGCCGCACATTGACTGGGGCTTGGCCAATGCAGGAGAAGCAAGGCATTTCCTGGACTGGATGTATGGCATTAATATTTCAAGGGCATTAACCCTCGCAGTCAAGAGCACTGGTGCTTTCAAAATCCTGAGCAGCGGAAGAGTGCAAGGGCCTGCATTAAAAATATTGTATGACAGGGAAAAAGAGATTGCTGCTTTCAAGTCAGAGCCTTACTGGCAAATCTATCTTGAGATTGAGAAGGAAGGCAAGAGAGTAGGAGCTTTCCATGCCAAGGATAAATTCTTCAGCCAGGACGAGGCAAATGTAAGATTCCGCAACTCTCTCTGGAAGCCTGCTTTGGCCAAGGACATTGAAAAGAATGAAATCCTGCAGTACGCCCCTAATCCTTTTGACCTTGGGACATTGCAGACAGAGGCTTACAAGCTCTTCGGCCTAAACCCCAAGGAAACATTATCTCTCGCCCAGAACCTTTATCTCATGGGAGTAATCTCTTATCCAAGAACCAGCTCCCAGAAGCTGCCCGCTAAGATTAATTACAAAAAAATCCTGAACTCGCTTGCGAATAGCGAGGAGTATGCTAGTAAAGCCAACCAGGTGCTTGGCTTTGACAAGCTTTATCCTAACGAGGGAAAAAAAGAAGATTCTGCCCACCCAGCAATTTACCCGACAGGCATCAAGCCTGGCAAATTAACAGAGAGAGAATGGAAGGTTTATGATTTAATAGTCAAGAGGTTCTTTGCAACCTTTGGCAAGCCTGCTATCAGGGAATCATTAGTTCTGAGAGTGGATGTGGGTGGAGAAATATTTGTCGCCAAAGGAATGCGAACCAAGGAGAGGAATTGGTTTGAGCTTTACGAGCCCTATGTCAAATTGAAAGAAGAGGAGTGGCCTCCATTTATTGTGGGCGAGAATCTGAGCATCAAGAAGCTTGACCTGCTCAAAAAAGAAACCCAGCCTCCGAGAAGGTATACTCCAGCAAGTCTTGTGACTGAACTGGAGAAGAGAGGCTTGGGAACCAAGTCTACAAGAGCAGAGATTGTGGATTCCCTCTACCAGAGAAATTATGTTGCTGACGAGGCCATAAGAGTAACAGACATTGGCATGAGAATAACAGAGACCCTGCAGAAATATTGTCCGGAAATTCTTGACGAGCAATTAACAAGGCACTTTGAGGAGGAGATGGACAAGATAATGAGCAAGGAGATGAAGAAAGAAGAAGTGCTCGAGGAAGCCAAGAAGATACTTACCAAGCTGCTCAAGATTTTCAAGGACAACGAGAAGAAGATAGGCTCAGAGCTTAAGGCAGCTGCACAGACGACCATACAAAAAGAAAATTACATTGCCAAATGCCCGAAGTGCGGTGGCAACCTGCAGATGAAATTCTCGCGCAAGACCAGGATGAGATTCATAGCCTGCGACAATTATCCTAAATGCGCAACCACTTTTGCAATCCCACAGAGCGGCAGCATAAAAGGCACAGAGAAGAAATGCAGCCACTGCGGCCAGCCAATAGTCATGGTTTACATGAGGAAGAAAAAGCCCCAGGAAGTCTGCCTTAACAAGGAATGCCCGAGCAAAAAGCTGGACGAGAAAACCCAGAATACCATTGATAACGTGAAAGGGAACAGCGAGAAAAAAGCAGGACCTCAGATGCTCGGAAGAAAATGCCCGAAATGCGGCAAAGACTTAGTCCTGCGAAGCTCCATCTACGGCAAATTCATAGGCTGCACAGGCTATCCGAAGTGCAGGTACACTGAGAAGATAAATGGGAATAACGGGAACAAGGAAGAAAAGGAAAACAAAACAGCTAAGCCCTCTTAAAAAGTTTTATAAAGACTTCTAATTTTCAAATTCAAAGCTACCCAATTTTAGAATGGGATCATAAGAGCACACAGCTCTGTGACATTAAGCTATGGGGTAGCTTGGTCTAGCCTCCGTGGTTTGGGCGGCAGGACTGAAAAGGCTTTGCCAAAGAAGCCATGTGACCCCGGAAGATCTTTGCGAAAGATCTTGTAGAAAAACTTAAGGAGGGCGTTAACTTCGTTAAGCCCTCCGAACTGGATAAACTTTCGTAGGATCTTGGGGAATTCAAATCCGGGTAGCCCCATTTTATATTTTATAAAGGCTAAGGGCGTAAGTGCTACCGAGGAGCGTAGCTGCGAGTGTAGCACACCTTTACGAGATTTAGTGAAATCTCCCGGGTAGCCCCAGTTTATATTTATAAGATAAAAGTAACCTTTATAAATAACCAATAAATCCAGAGGTTAACTAATATTCAGAGGTTTATACTATGGTTAACAAAAAACAAAGTTTTTTGAAACCACAAAAATCACAAGGTGATTTTTGATGGTTAAGAAGACTACTTATGGCTCTGTGAAGAGGCTTGGCGCAAGGTACGGTAGAACTTTGAAGTTCAAGCTGGGCAAGATTGAAGCTGAGCAGAGGAAGAAGCACAAGTGCCCTTATTGCAATTATGAGCAGGTCAGGAGAGAATCTCTGGGTATTTGGCACTGCAAGAAGTGCGGCGCTACTTTTACTAACAAGGCTTATACTGTGGCTAAGCTAGGTCCTCTTGTAAAGCCTGTTGAAGAAACAGAGCTGCCTCAGATGGCAGAGACAGGGCAAGTAGAGAAGAAAGAGCCTAGAGAAACAGAGGAAGAGAGCGAGCAGGAAGAGTCTAAGGAGTGAGGGTGTGAATCATGAGCGAGTACAGATGCTTTTTTTGCAACAAGACAATATCGACGGATAACATCAAGAGAAGAGTAAGATGCATTTATTGCGGCTCAAAGATTATCTTCAAGTCAAGAAGCACCAACACCAAGGTCAAAGCAAGATAAGTTTATTATATCTGTAAGATGAAGCTGAGCGCAGAAATCATTGTCAAAGAAGATATTCATAATATTCAGAAGCTATTTGAAGCTGAGGAAAAGGTTTTTGACAACCAAAGAGCTGGTTATGAGCTGGAAAAAACCAAGGATAAACTGGTTTTCAGGATAAGCGCAGAGGACAGCACTGCTTTGAAGGCTGTGATTAATTCCATAACAAAGCTGCTCACTGTGTACGAGAAGACGAGAGCTGTTGCCAAGGAAAAATAATCAAAAAATAATAATAAAATAATAATATCGGGTGAAGATGATGGAGAAGGAATTGCAGAACAAGATTAACCAGCTCTCATTAATGGAGCAGAGCCTTCAGAATTTCTCATTGCAGAAACAGCAGTTCCAAGCCCAGCTATTAGAGCTGGAGTCTGCTGAGAAAGAATTACGTGATGCCAAGGAAGCTTACAAGATTATTGGCACCATCATGGTTTCTAGCGAAAAGGGCCAGCTCCAGAAAGAACTCACTGAAAAGAAAGAAGTTTTGAAGATAAGGATTGATTCTTTTGAGAAGCAGGAAGCCAAGATAAAAGAGAAGGCTGAGGCTTTGCAGCAGGAAGTTCTTGCTGAGATGAAAAAGAACGAGAAGGAATGAGGCATGAGTAAGATGGTCAAGGCAAAGGATGTTATTGGAATGATTAGTGAGATTATCGAGGACCCCACTCTACCCAAGAACGTGAAGACCAACCTGGAATGCATCATTAATGTTCTAAAAGACGCCAAAGCCAAGGACATGAAGCTCAAGGCTGATAAGTGCATCCACGATCTTGACGATATTTCCAGCGACGTCAACATCCAGCCATTTGTCAGGACGCAGATCTGGAGCGTTGTGAGCATGCTCGAAGCGCTGGAATAGAAAAATTTGAAAATCTTATTATTCTCTTACAATTAAAATTATTGTTTTTCTTTCTGCTTAGCCAGCTTAGAAGCTTTCTTTCTCACAATCACCTGGCGCTTGTTAAAAACAGAATTGGGAATGATTACTTCCTCTTTGTCAGGAGTCAGAATCCTGGTTTCCATGAGCCCGAGAGAAGTTATTACTCCTCTGACTTCTTTTATCTGAATCTCATCTCCTTCCTTGAAAAGTTTTCTGAGCTTAATCCTTAATCCTGCAAGAATGTTGGGGAAGAAATCCTTGACTGCCAGCAAAAAGGACACTGCTATTACAAAGAGGATTATTGCAACAATGATGACAAGTATTGCTGTTGTCAGTCCCAGCCTGTCCAAGGACATTATGATGGCTACCAAGTAGATTATGTAAGATGTTAGGTTGCCTATTAATTTCTCAAGGGGAAGCTTGAAGCCTGCATTCTTCAAATGCTTGTCCAACCTTACCTCATTCAAAGCTCTCCTGATAATAGTTCCTATGAGCTTGCCGATTATTAAGCCTATGAGCAGTATGAGAACTGCAATCACCAGATTGGATACAAAAGGGCTCACATTCTCGCTAACCCCGTTGAATACGCCAATTGACTCATTCATAACATTAGCCATAGATTCTGGTTATGAGAAGAAGTTTATAAATTTTTACTAAAAAAATCTTAGAAATTTATTCCAGGCTCTTCAAATAATCTTTCTTGAACTTGAACTTATTATTTCTTGCAAGTTTGTCAATGGCTTTGTCCAGCCTGCTGCCGTACTGTGCTGCCCTCTTTCCTCTCCAGGCAATATTTTTTGGCAAGCCAAGACCTTCTGCTACTTCTCTCAGGATGATTTTTGAGCTCTTGTCATCCATCTTGAAAGTTGCAGGTATGCGCATCGCTGTTGCTATTAGTTTTTCATCAAGAAAAGGAGTGAGCAAGTTAATGTTTTCTGCTCTTGCTATTGCATTGTCCCTTAACAAATCCCTCTTATACATCGCCGTTAGCCCATTCCAGCATTCCTCTTGCCTGTCCTTTGCAAGCCTGTGCCGCTGATAGCCAGCAAATATTTCCTCAGAGCCAAGCCCTGAGAACAGGAACTTAACGCCATCTTTCTTAGCCATCTCAATGCAGCCAAGAACAACTCCGCCAACGCCAACATTAACAACATTATTAAGTTCAGGGCCAAGAATTTTTGCAGTCCTCTTAATCAGTTCCTCTGCTTCCTTCAGATTAATTATTCTGGTTTTTATTTTTATTCCAAGCAGACCTGCTGCTAGTTTTGCATAAATAATATCTTCCGGCTCCTTGGAATTATCTTCCTGGAATCCCAGGGTGTAGCAAGTAAAATCTTTTCCAATCTGCTTGGCAAGCAAGGCTATTACTGAGCTGTCAACTCCGCCAGAGAATAGCACGCCAAAACTATCTTCAGGAATCCTCTCTCTCACAGCTCTCATGAGTTCAGCAGCAACTGCTTTTTTTGCATATTCCTTATCACACAAATCCTCTGTTGTAGCGCTCTTAATACTCATAATCTTCTTTTCCCAGTCCTCATCAGCAATCAGCCTGTTATTTTCAGTATAAAACTCATTCAGCATAGCATAAAGTATTGATGAATGCTTTATTAAGATTATCATAATTAGAAAGTTTTAAAAATTGGAGAAGAAAGCTTGTGTTAATCATATTAATTGGAGGTTGATTATTATGGCAGATAAGAAGACTGAGAAGAAACCAGCCAAGGAGATGAAGGACGACATAACATCTTCCAGCAAGGAAGAACAAGCAGGCTTCCACAAAGGAAGCTTGAGCACCTTAGCCAAGGAAAGACAGGAACTTGCAAGAATAATCCAGATAGTCGAGCAGCTCATGCAGCTTCACATTGGCGCATTAAAAGAATTGGGAGTTGACCTTGAGAAGGAAGCCAAGGAAGCAATGCAGCCAGAAAATCCCAAGAAGCCAGAGAAGCCGATAGAAGACATGCTTTAAGACGATAAATTTTTTATTTATTTTCTTTTCTTTCTTATTCGATTATTTTGACAAAGCGCTCATCCACTCATTCCATGCATCATCAATCTTTTTCTTATAGATTTCATGATAAACTTGAGTATCTGGGCTGCCATTATGTCTGGCATGTTCATAATTTCTTTGAGCTCTCTGAAGTTCAGTCTCTGAACTATGCGAATCTGACTCGGTTCTGTCTTCCAAATCATCCCACGGGTCTGCCATAGAAATGAAGATTTCATTAATATTAATAAAGTTTTCTGAATAATCAACCATTTATTTGAGAACACAAGTTTTTATTGGCATTACTGATTTTGGATTATCTGTTCAGAACCTTTAATCTTCTCTCCTTTGACACCAGGCTTCTGACATTATTATTCTTTATCTGCCCGCAGCCAATGAAATCTTTTCCAAATTTTATTATGAAGAATCCGTGCTCTTCGCCAACTTGTTTTTTCTCGTTCTCAGATAATTCAAAATCCTCGCCCTTGACCCAATGCTCAAGATGATTCTCGTCAATTATCAGGATGTGCTTAGTTGCGTGCTTGCCAATCAATTGGCTGCCTTCGATGCTTAGCCTCACGCTGTCTTTTTCAACACAGCCAATGTAAAGGCCCGCAGAATCAATCCTTATCTCCTTCTCCTCTTTTCTGCCGATGATATTCACGTTATTTGATATCAGGTAGAGCTTGTTCTTGGTGCTGAGAAGCAATGCTCCGTCCAATTTCTGCGAGAATCCATAAAGCTCTTTTAGCTCATCAATTATTTTTTTCTTTTCTCTGGTGTTAAGAATGGCTAGTTTCTGCATGAGGAATTATTCCATCGGTACTTCTGACCAGAGCCTCCATTCATTGCTAGGAGCATAGGCGCCGACAATATAGTTTGAAGGGTTGTGATAACCAAAGTGCTGCTCATGCACGCTCCTGAAACTCGGCATCCTTCCTGTACTGTAGATGGGGCTGCCCATGAAAGCCCAGGCATCAGTCATGACAGTGTTGGCATTAAAGCTGCCAGCTTCTGCAATGAAGTCCTTGAGCCCCGCAGCTTCCATGTTCTTGATGAAATCCTTCATGGGAACATTGCCTTCGCCAGGAGTTAGGTGCTCATCATCATAGCCAAAATTATCAGTCAGATGAATATGCCCCAGGATGCCGTCCTTTGCAAGCTTCTTTGTCTCGTCTAACAGCCACTTGTTAAATCTTTTATCCCTGTCCTCAGGAGTCTCATCTTTTTCCTTGTTGAAGTGCTGCCTCCAAAGGTTGAAGTGGCCAACATCCAGAGTTGCTTTGATGTGTTCCTTGGCTTTTTCCTTGGCAACTTCTTCTGAGTATCCTTCTTTTATGAGTTGCTGCCTCATCTTCTTCCTTGACTCCTCCACAATATTCCTGAGTTCATCAGGATGGCTGCCGTACTGCTCAGGGCTCCAGTTCTCAGGAGCAACATAGATGGGCTCGTTCAGCTCTTTCTGGTGTGCTTCTGAGAATTTGAATGCTTTCATGCCCAGGGTTGCTATGGTGTCTGCTGTTTTTTTTATGCCGTACTGGTCAACGGTTTCAACTCTTCTCAGCCTGTCAAGGGCTTCTTTTGCTCGTGCGTCAGCAGAAGCAGATGACTCATGAATATAACGCATGGTATTCTCAGAATCCTTAATTATATTCTGCAAGTACTCTGATGGCATGATGTTCTTAGCTGGAACCAAAGAACCTAGTTGTCTTCTGAACATCTCATCTTCCATCATCAGTTTCCATCTTTCCTCTGGTGAAATATTCTTCTCTAATTTCTGATAGAACTCCAAGGCTCTGACAGCAGCATCCCTCCTTTCCTTGGCATCCTCGTAGTTCTGCGCATAGAATAGGGATTGTCCTTTTGATTGGGACACATTGTCTGCCAGTTGGGACTTAAAAAATAATTCCTCTGGTGTAATATTTTCTCCGGTCTTCTTATTTATCCTCTCAGCCTCTTTTTTAAAATACTCAAAATTCCTTGGCTCAACATCAAAATTAGTCTTGCTCTTATTCCACACAGGCACTCTGTCAAAAAGCTTTTCAATCTCTTCCTCATTGTCAGAGATAACCCACTCTCTCTTTATGGCATTTCCTTTTACATCAACCCAGTCATCAGCTGCAATAATGTTCCCTCTCTCATCTTTTTGTCCGACAAGTTTTTTGTTAATCTGCTTTTCATATTCTGCAGCAGTGTAGAACTTGGGCTCAAACATGAGCTGGTCGCGTCTGACAGCAGTAATGTCTCCGGTTCTGCCGTCGACAACAACGATGGGAGTTTTGCTTTCCTCCTCTGGAAAAGCCTGGAATCCTCCTCTCAAGCCAGTCATGGGCCTCTGCCATTCTCCAGTGTGAAAAACCACTGCTCCGCCCTTGGTGGCGTCTGCTGCAAAATGAATAGCTTTCTCAATTTCATTAATAGCCTGCTGCCTTATCTGCTCGTTAAAGCCTTCCCTTCCAAGGCCTGCAAGCCCGCCCTGATGCCAGGAAGCATGAACGCTCGTCTTGATATCGTTCATCTCAGCTAGTTCCCTTATGTCCCTTCTTTCCCTGTTTCCAAAAGCTTCTGGTCCTGGCTGCTGGGAATTGGTTTTGCCCTGGCCTAGAAAACTGAGCTCTATCTTGCTGGCGCCAGCTCTTATCTTTTCTGAGAAAGACTGCACTTGGTGAGCCATTGGATTGGTAGAAGTACCGACTTCGCCTGGTCCCAGGTTGCTCGTTTCCACAACTGCGCCTGGCTCAGGCGGTAGGTCAGTGGGCTCAAGAGCGCTGTAATCCCTGTCCATTGAATGATAATAATCTCCAAATATCATATTTCATACTCCCTCTTCATCCTGCTGGCATCCTTTGCCATCTTGTTGATGTGCTCAATCTTGGAGAGTTCGCGCATCAAATAGTTTGATTCATCTTTGTCTTTGTAAAAATCATCCCTGCCCAGCCTTTCAGCATGATACTGGACGAGGGAAACAAATTCTTTTTCAGCCTTGGTCAAGGTCCTGTTGCCAGTCTCATTGGCAAGGGCTTCGAGCCTGTTCATCACGTTGTAGTTGGTGATGTCATAAAAAGTCGGGCTGCCTCTCAGGATTTCGTCGAAAACCTCGCCGTACATGCGCTGGCGCGGAACTTCTCTCGCTCTGCCTTTTCTTGCCTCGCCCTCAATTGATTCTTCAAGGCTGGCAGCTTCTGCTTCTCTTCTCCTGCGAATGTCTTCCAGCTCTTCAAACCTCTTTTTTTCCTCGAGAGAAAGCTCTTCTATCTTGTCCTCGATCTCCTTGCGTGTAGTTTCGCTTTCTTTCTTTCTCTTGGTCTCAAGCTGCTCAAGCTCTTTTTTCTTCTTGTCCAGCTCTGCTTTTTTCTCCTCGACTTCCTTGCTCTTCTCCTGCTCAGAGTCAATGAGCTGCTTAATCTTTTCTTCTGTGCTTATACTGTCTTCATCGGTTAGCATTATGAATGTGATCTCTCACCAGCTCAGCATTCCGTGAGCCTTCTTATAATTCTTGTAAAGCAGAAACATCTCAGTGGCGACTGATTTCTCAGCATCAGAAGCCTTGCCCTTGGATTTCTCCTTTTTGGCTTTTCCTCCTCCCACAGGTATGAATAATGTGAACATCTCTCCAAAGCCTTTGAATATTGACAGGAATGGGTCCAGCATTCCGCTTCCCATGTTTCTCTCTAATTCCTTTTTTTTCTTCTTCTCAGCAGCTTCCTGGGCTTTTCTCTTTTCGTCGAATTCCTTTTCTCCTGATTCCCACAAATATTTCTCGAGTTCGTCGCCAAGAGCATCCATTGCAGCCTTGACGCTTTCATCCACCATGCCTAGCAAGAGCATGTCCTCGTCCTTCTTGAACTTCTTGTAGGCTTCGATTTGTGAATCGCTCCAGGCATAGCCCCTGAAGGTGACTTCGACTCTTCCGACGTGAATCGGTCCCCTGTGGGCGTACTGGTCCTGCTGGAAGCTGAGCTCAGGCCTGGTCCTGTATTTGAAAGTCGCGACAATGCACGGATGATAGGAAGTTGAGCTGGGCTTGTGGGCTAGTAATTCTATCTCTATCATGCTGGTCTCAAAAGCGCTCACAATGTCCGGGCTCTCTGTGTGCTCAGGGCTCATCTGCATCCTTGCAATATTCCTGAGATAAGGCTTGACCCAGTTCATGTACATCTTGATGACGTTCCAGTGCTGGCGCAAGTATTTTAAGGTGAAAATTCTCCTGTTCTCCAGCTCCTTGTCAGTCATAAGCTTCCAGTTAACAAAAGCATAAAGTTTTCTCCTAAGCACATTCTTGACGTTCTTGTTAAACTTGAGGTCATCAACCTTGCTGTCAACATCCTCGAGCTTGTATACATGGGTGTTGAAGAATAAGTCTGGCAGAACAGCATAGCCAACGCTCTGCGCCAAGTGATAAATGCTTCCTGGCTGAATCTGGCCTCCCCTGTTCTCGACTAAGTCAGTGTATTCTCCTTTGAGTGCAACATCAGCAGCCTGAGCTGTGCCCCAATTCTTTCTTGGCTCAAGTTTTTCGTCCAGGACTCTTAGCTCTCTTACCAGCTGGAATAATTGCTTGATCATTTCAGAAATTCCCTTGAGGTACTGGCCTGCTCTTTCCTGCTGTATGCCAATCCTGGACTGGGCGGCCCCCCAGAAAGCGCTCTGCTCGCTGGCGCTGAAGATATCTGTCAGCTTCTCAATGTTAGGGAAAGAAGAATCCTGCCGCATGTAGTTCAGGAGCCAGTAATAAGTCTCTTCTATGCTCAGGGATGAGGCTTCCACAACTAGCCTGTACCTTTTGCAGGGCGTAGGATAGCCAGTGGGCAGATAGCTTGCGAAGTTGGTATCTTGGAATGCTTGGACATTAACTTCCTCTGCAACTTCCATGTCAGCATCAGAAGGATCTATCTGCTCGTTTTCTTTCATAGGAGAATAAATCCCTTTGTCATTCTTCTTGTACTTGGACTTCGAGTCCTTCTTGATAAAGCCGCGCTGTACAAGTAATTTTCCCCAATCTTCAGCTGCCATGTTTTATTTATCTCCTTTATCTCCTGCTTTCAATATTCTGCTTTCATAGTTTATAAATCTTACCCTGAAAATTCAGCAAGCATTAATTTCGTAAGCATTAATTACATTATCATCTATGTCTCATCTGTGATGCGGGTGTCTTTTTCTTCTCTCCTCCAGCTCCTTGATGTGCTTTATCTTTATTTTGAGCATCTTGCTAAGATTCGTTGTCAAGTCCTCAAGGATGAGGCTGATGTGCTCTCCTCCCAGGAAATGCGGCACAATAACATAGTCTGCTCCTTTGTTGTAAAGCTCCAAAGCATTCTCTGCTGTGTAGCTCGTAACAATAACAGTTGCTTCTGGGCTGATTTCCCTGACTTTCTGAATCAGCAGAAGGCTGTCCTGATGATTGGGAATGGTGCTGATAACCAGCTCAACATTTTCAAGCCTTACCCTCTGAAGAATTTCCAGGTCGCCTATGTCGCCGTAAATGCAGGGAATGCGCTGCGCTATGAGCTTTTTAATAACATCAGGGTTAAGGTCGATCACGATAACATTTTTTTTCATCCTCCTCAGCTTCTGAAGAATGCTGTAGCCAATCCGGTCATAGCCTACAAGAACTACTTTGTGCTTAGTTCCTTCCTCGACATAGCTTAGGTTTTGTAATTCCTTGTTGCTCTTGTTCAGCTTCTCAAACCAGGTTATGTGCCTGCCAATCAGCTGGTAGAGTTTGTCGTTGAAATTAATCAGGTAAGCAGTCAATCCCAGGGTTATGATTGCCAGGATGATGGTGAGGCTGAAGATGTCAGCGCTGATCTGTCCCTTGTTAAATCCTATGGCGACGAGGATGAGGCTGAACTCTGAAACCTGGGCTAAGCTCATGCTCGTGAAAAAAGCAGTTCTCTTCTTGTAGCCGAACAATGCCAGGACAAATATGGTGACTATGGGAAGAATGATAATGGTGACTACCAGCGTTGCAATCAAGGGAATAATTATGTTTTTGATATTTACAGGGATGAGAGTTAGTCCTATGCTCACAAAAAATATTACTGCAAAGAACTCCTTGATTCCCTTGACCTCTCCTATTATTTCCAGGTTGTAAGGCAGGCTGCCCAGTAATAAGCCGGCAATAAATGCGCCAATCACAATGCTGAAGCCAATATAATAATATATTACTGTGAAGAAGAACATTATCATTATTGAAAAGATGAATAATAATTCATCGCTCTTCGCAGCAAAACGAAACACTGCAGAAAAAACAATCTTAGCAAGAGCCAATCCAACAAAGAAGACCAGCAAACCCTTTATGAACATTATCAAGATGGGAGCGAATCCAGGAGTTCCAATGCTGTTAAGCATGCTTATGGCTATTATAGCCACAATATCCTGCATCAAGAGTATGCCTATTATTATTCTGCCGTGCAATGTGTCAAGCTCGCTCTTGTCAGAAAGAAGCTTAACCACTACGAGGGTGCTGGAGAACATCATGATTAAGCCAATATAAATCGAGGTGATGTTATTATATCCCAGAACCATAAAAATAATATGGCTGATAGCGAATAATATTCCCATGTGAATCAAGCCGCCGACAGTGGCAACGCTTCCTATCTCCTTTAATTTTTTCAGGTCCAACTCAAGGCCGACGCTAAAGAGAAGGAAGGCAATGCCTATTTCTGAGAGCGAAGAAATAATGCTCTTGTCAGTCACCACGTGAAAAACAGGACCTAGAAGAATGCCCATGATAATGTAGGCAGGGATGAGAGGCTGCTTCAGGATTCTTGCAATATAAGCCCCAACGCCAGCCATGATTATAATTATTCCTATATCCAAGAAAATATTCTGCACTTCCTCATCCTCTTTTTGTTTTTATCAACTTAACTCTGCAAATCTGCTTATATAAATTTTGCTAAATTTTTCATTCACAACAGTCCCACATGAGTTGAAAGAATTTTCTATAGCCATCTGCTAGCCTTCTGCTTTTCAGGACGAACATCAAAGGGTCTTCGTCTAACTGCCCTGGCTTGACTCCCACAAATGTTACAACATAATCACCGAAGATGTCAATTGCAGTCGGGCTTGAATATTTTTTTGGCATGAACTTGTATGGCTTTCCAACTAATTTTAGGATTTCAGGCTTTTGCTCCTTGACCTCATAGTCAAATAGGTGCATGAATTTGATTCCTAGTTTTCTTCTTTCTCTTTCAAAATTTGGGAGGAAATGTTTTAACCTTTCATCAAGCCAGAATGCCTTTGCGCCTATGAAATAAACAGTTTCCTTTGATTTTAATATGTCTTGCAAGTAATTCTTGAATCCCTCAATTCCTCTGTAGAAGTAGGCTTCTTCTTTTTCTTGGATTGCATTGAATTTGTTTTCCATCTCAGGAAGTGTTTTATTGAGTTTTGTCTCTTTTTCCTTTATTAGCTCTATAAGTCTGCGAGGATTGATTGCTTTGAAATTTTTTTCTCCATGTACAAAAGACTCTGAGACCAGTCCTTTTTCTGACAATTTATTTAATGAGTCATAAACATTTCTTCTGTGAACCTTTGATTTGATAGAAATGCTCTGTACAGATGCCTCTCCTGTTTGAAGAAGGGCCTCGTAGACTCTTGCTTCGTTTTGGCTTAAGCCTATTTCTCTTAATAATTCTTCGTGCATGGAATATTGTGAGGTGGCGCTCTTTAAATATTTTTCTTGTTTTGGTGGTATTTGCCACCGCAATAATTTAAATACTAGCTGAATGATGTAACCATTGCGTGATAAAAATTAATATGATTAGGGAGGAATGAAATGAAGAAAATAAAGAAATTTGCAACACTCGGACTCTTGGTTATGGCATTGCTCAATAAACCTGCAAAAGCAGATTTTTTCGACGGATGCAGACCACCAATGCAATACGCCGTACAACTAGATGCGAGATACAATGGAAAAAAAATTGTGCTGATTCCAAAATATTTCAGTAAGAAATGGTATGCATTTGCAGCAACAAACTTAAGTGCAGAAAAAATAAGACCTTACATTGGTGCAGGAGCAATAATAAGTGCTTTAGAGAATAATCTTCATATAATGCCTACACTAGAGTTCGACACCGCTTCAAATCAAATTAATTTCTCGAATTACACAACAGCAATCTTGGCTAAGGGAAAGATAAACATCGACCATGTAATCACCCTGAATCACGAGCGCAAACCATTTAGCGAGCTTAGCGCAGGCCTTGAAGTCTATACTGGGTTAAGGCTTGGCATGGTGAAATCCTTAACTGATAAAGGCGCTGCACTCAGGTTTTGGTATAATCCACAGAATGTGAAATACATCTTGGGATTAAGAATAGCAAAAGATGGAATAATGTTAAATGGCAGGATACACTTCTAATTATACTTTCATCTCAGTCTCAGCGCATCCAGATTCCTGGGAGCTACTGTTTCGACCTTGGTGAGCATGTGAAGGCTCTTGGCCAGGTCCAGGCACTTGCTGTTCTCGCCGTGCACCACGATTACTTTCTTGGGCTTGGGGTTGCAGTGGCTGACAAATGCAATCAGTTCTCGTCGGTCGCTGTGGCCAGTTATCTCTAGCTTTTCAATGTCCATGTTTATTTTTATTGTCTCGAACTTGTTGCTCTTCTGGAAGTTTATTTCTTTTTCTCCGCGCTGTATCCTTCTCCCAAGGCTTCCTTCGCCCTGGTAGCAGGTGAATATTAGGAGATTCTTAGGGTTCTCTGCCAGCTGCTTCAAATATTCGACGCTGGGGCCTCCGACGAGCATGCCGCTGGTTGCGAGTATGACGCATGAGCCTTCCTCCTCTATCAACGCCTGTCTTTCCTTAGAGCTTCCAATCCTCTTGATATTCTCGCGCAGGAAAGGATTGTTGTCCTTGTGGAAGATGAGCTGCCTCACAGTGGAGTTCAGGTATTCTGGGTAAGCTGTGTGGATTGCAGTGATGTCCCATACCATGCCGTCAATATATACAGGTGTTTGGTCGCTAATCTTTCCTTCCCTGATTAGCTTGTCGAGCAGCACTATGATTTCCTGCGCCCTTCCACTTCCCAGCACAGGCATGAGAACTTTTCCTTTTCTCTTGATAGTCTCTATTATGTGCTCGCTGAGCTGGTCATCAGCTTCTTTTGCAGGAGGCATTATGTTGTCCTTTCCTCCGTAAGTTGATTCTATCATTAAGGTTTCTAATCTTGGAAAGTTAGTGTTAGCAAGGCTTAGCATGTTGGTCTTGCCGTACTTTAAATCTCCGGTGTAAACATAGTTGTGCAGCCCATTGCCTATATGTATATGTACCAGGCAGCTACCCAGGATGTGGCCTGCGTTGTAAAGTGTAATTCTGACGTCAGGAGTCACATCAGTTACTTCCTCATACTCGAGGCATATGGTGTGCTTGACCATTTCCTTGATATCATCGCTGGTGTAGATAGGCTCTTTAGCCTCGTTCCTCTGAATCTTGATGAGGTCGAGCTGCAACAAACTCATCACGTCCCTTGTTGGCGCTGTGCAATAGACAGGTCCTCTATAGCCGAACTTGAAAAGATAGGGTACAAGGCCTGAATGGTCGAGGTGGGCGTGGCTTATGATGACTGCATCCAGCTCTGATATTTTGAGCTCAGGAGCGTCAAGGTAAGGATAGGCTTCTTCCTCATTAGCAACATCAATTCCGCAGTCCAGCAGCACCCTGGATTCTGGTGTCTGGAGGAGAAAACAGCTCCTGCCGACCTGCCTTGCTCCGCCTAAAAAGCTGAGCCTTATCCATTCCTCTTTTCTCTCCCTTCTCAGCCAGCCATTATATATTCTCTGGCCTGTCTTGTTAAGGAATTTTCTCCTATAATCATTATTCTGGTAAAGAACAGCTTGAATGCTCTCGATGAGCTGGCTTCTGATGGCTGGAGTCCTTCTAATCTGCGGCACCCAGAGCGCCTGCTTCTTGATTTCCTGCAAATTCTCGCCCTGCTTTCCAATGGCAAGCCCTGGCTTCTGGACTTCAATAATAACAATGCTTCTCTGAGGGTCAAATATTATCTGGTCAATTCCTGCTTCATCTGTGATTATTTTCTTTATGAGCTTCTCAGCCTTCTCCTCTTCCAAACAAATGCTTGGGTCAGGCCTTAGCTCTATTCTCTTCTTTATCATGTTGACTATTTCCTTGACAGTTCCTGCATCGTCCAGGAAGAAATCCTTGTTCTTGGTGTAAAGCACAATATTAGCTCCTTCAAACACAGCATCGCTTACCTTATCCTTGGGCAAGTGGTTAAGTATTTCGTCAATAATCTCGGACATAATTTTACCTCCTATTAAAATTATTAGGGCTCAAAAATTCTGCTGGAATTTTTGATGTCTGACATAGATATAACCTCTTAAAATTTTTTTTAAAATTAATTTTCTTTTTTAGATTCTGATTCTAATGCAAAAATAAAAAATATTTTTTATTCTTTATTTTAGAACTTTTCAAGCTTTTTTTCTCTTTTTTCTATTCTGCGCGGGTATTGACTTTTTTATGAGCAGCTTTTTTAACGCCGCTCTTGCTCACAACATAAACATCAATGCCTTCTCCGCTGGCAGAATCCCTTTGCATGGCTGCATTAACTGACTTAATAGCCATCTCAACTCCTTCTGCTTCAGTCATGTCCTTCTTGTAGGTTGACTCAAACACTCCATAGGCTATTACACTGCCGCTCCCGCTGGAGACAAAGTCATCAACCTCTGTTATGCTGCCATCAGCGTACAAGTCATAGAGCTGGACAGCATTAGAATTGTCAACTCCTGCGAGCAGGAAGTGAGTAATGCCTGGAATTGCCGTGAACTTTCTTACATTATTGTAAATGATATTGGTGAGCAGGTTAGCTGCTTCTTTCACGCTAGACTCCCTGTCAACCCTGATGTTCTTCAGTTTCAGCTCTGCCTTGAGCAGCTTCACCAGGAGTTGGATGTCGCTTACCACGCCTGCTGTTGTGATGACCATCTTGTCATTGATAGGGAAGACCTTGTCAACCTTCTTGCTGGCAATGAAATTACCTGCAGTAGCTCTCTTATCAGCTGCCAGGACCACGCAGTCCTTGCACATAATGCCAACTGTTGTTGTTCCGGTATTCAAAACTTCGTTTTCTTTCATTATAAAATCACCACCTTTGCTTATTGTACTGAAAAATGAGTTTAATGTTTAATTAGTCCAGTGAGTTTAATCTGTTCTTTTTATTCTTTTATGCTCTTAGAACAACCCCTTCAGATGATATGAAAAGCCAGCATTATTTAAAAAGTTTGCTATTTTCAAAGAGTCCTACCCTTTGGAATTCAAGCTTTACTGCACTGTTACATACATTGAGCCTGAGATGTTATGTGAGATGGGGTTGCTGACACCTGCTCTTTGAAAGACAATTATAAGCGCTATTTCTTGCTTCTCCCCAGCAGGCCTTCTGTAGGCTGTGTCCAAAGTCATGGTTAACTCTTTGCTTGCTCCGGAAGTTATATTAAAAGGAGTGTTAAGGTTAAGCAAGGGTCCTGTCTCGATTCCTTGGACGCCCGTGATTTTTATGTCCTTGCCAAAATTATTCCTGAGCCACATACCTACACTTCCATTATGCATAATCTTGTATTCTATGCATTCCAGCTGCTTGCCAAAATCGCATTTGCTAGGCAACAAGTTGCTCGGGTTCAGGAAGCCGAAATAAGCCAGTGCTCCTGTCACAATGAGAGCTGTGAGAATAGCCCAGCCATAAGTTGTTAAGTATTCAAAAGCAGCCTGAGCCTTTCTTTTCTTTACCATATTTTTTAACCTGTACCTGTTCTGCCTACTCGCCTGTCTCATCTAGTTCTGTTTTCTCAGAATGAATTCAAAAATATATGAAAAATAAAATAAAAAATTAAAAAATTTTTATGCTTACTGGACTGTTCCGTAAACACTTCCTTGTGCAGTCTGGGTAAAGGTTCCGCCATTTATGATATAGGGAATGTTGAAGTCTACCTTTACCTTGCTGCCGAGAGATGTAGCAAAGCTAGCTGAACAGTTGATGGTAATGCTTTGGTCCACTCCTCCTCCGGTAGCATTGCATGAGCTTATGGTTCCTGCATCTGAGGTTGCAAGGGTATTATTAGATGTTATTGTTAGACCTGTTCCTTTTCTGTTAAAAAGGAGAATGTTTATTGTTCCGCTGGTTATCTTAAAGTCTTTGCAGTCAAAGCCTGCCTCTACTATGCACCTACTCGGTGTTACCTTGCTCGGGTTTAGCACTCCGAAGTATGCCAGCGCTCCTATCATCACAAGAATCACGATGAACGCCCACCCGTACGTTGTTAAAAATTCCAATGCTGCTTGTGCTCTTTTCATTTTTTACTTCACCTCACCATTTATTAAGTTTTTATTCTTCTGAATTTTTATTATTTCCCTTTAATTGTTTTTCCTTTTATAATTTTTATTCTTTCAAACTAATTTTTACTGAACTGAGCCATAAACCTCTCCTTGCAAAGGATTGTTATATACACCCCCACTCTTTTTGTAAATTGCATCTACTTCAAACTTCATCTTGACACCAGATGAAAATTTGACTGCTGCTGGGAATGTACAATTAACAGCTGCTACTCTGCCTGCTCCTATGTCGCAAGGAAATGCTGTTGAGGTACCGTTGTCAGGCAATATATAGCAAGCATTTGCCCCTATACCGCTAGAAACTTCTGTGGCATTAAAATCAAATGTAGCCAGCTGTCCTAAGTCATTCCTGAATCTGAATTGAAGACTATTAGTTGTTGAGCTTATCTTTTGCTCTAGGCAGCTTATTTCTGGGCTGAAGGTGCATCTTGGAGGCAAGAGGTTGCTTGGGTTTAGCACTCCGAAGTATGCCAGCGCTCCTATCATTACCAAGATAACTAAGAATGCCCAGCCGTAGGTTGTTAGGAATTCTAGTGCTGCTTGTGCTCTTCTCATAATGCCACCTCTTCCATAAGCATAAAAAAACAGGTTATTAGTTGTTTTTTGTGTTTAATTTATATAAATCTTTTGCTTTTGCCTATTTATTTTTTTTCTTCTTTGTCTTTGGCTAAACTACTAGGCCTTTGAGCATGATTTCCAGGAATACTGAAAATATGAAATACATAATTAGGGAGCCAGCCCAAAATAGGGGAATGTATTTGAGCCCGCTCTTAATATCTCCTTTTTCTATTGTGCTTATTATCATGGAGGAGAAAATAGCTATTATGCTTATGGCTACGATTGAGAACAACTGGAACTGGTAAGGGTCTATGTTGGCGACTGAGAATTTGAACATGGTGGATGTGGTTGCTGATTGAAAGCTGGTACTAATCCTGGCTCCGAACTTCAGGATTATTGAGAGGAGCTGTTTTGAAAGGGCGAACAAGGCGGGCATTATTCCAATTACAATGGCTGCCATGAATATCATATAAGTGAGGGTGGAGGCGACCATTTCCTGCTTTAAAGCCTTGGTCTTTTTTAGATTGATGACCAGGTTATCAATAACTCCTGTTATGCTGCCTCCGCTGATTAGCTCTCCTTTGAGCAAGTCAATGCTCCTGCGCAGTATGGGTGAGTTATACTTTTCTGAGAACTCCTGCAAAGCCTCTGTCACATCATTGCCTGTTGCAACTCTCTTGCTCACAACTCCTATTTCATTGGCAAGAATCCCGAACTCAGGCCTGAGAGCTGCCCAGAGTGCTTTCTCAAAGTTCATGCCTCCCTTCAGGTTGGTTGAGACCATGGAAAGATAATCAGGAAGAAAGTCTTCAAGTAATTTGGTTCTCTTGTAAATCTTAATATTAAGATAGAAATAAAATGAGAGAATAATCAGGAGTGCAATAAAAGCCTGTATCAGGAACCAGCTGATAAAGGTCAGGATGAAGAAAATTATTATTGCTTTGTGCTTTATCACAGGGTAGATGCCGGGCAAATAAACAAAATAGGTGATGACTGCAGTCACCCAGAAGAGTATTCCAAAGAATCTGTAAGGTATGTCGTCCATTCCTGCCTTGGCCAGGTACTTTCCAAGGCCAGGCCTTATTTTTGTCGGTATGAATGCTTTTCCAAAGTCATCCAGGAATAAAAAATCCATCTGCGCTCAGAGCCTCATTATTTTTTTGTATATTTGTCGTATTATTCTTTTTATTATTTTAATACATTTTACATTATTTTATATGTTAACATTGGGCCTTATGCTCTTGAACAAGCTAAGGAAGGCCAATTCAATTAACAACAGGAAAAACGCAAACACAAAAAAAGTTGATGATGAGATGTTCAGGGATACAAGCCCTGCAACCACCATGAACATGGTCATGCCCAGGCTGGGCATCACAACTGCTATGAGCATGTAAAAAAGGGTTATGCTGTTAAGCTTTTTTCCGTAGCGCTGGATTTCTACCAGCTGCTCACTGGCTATTTCCTCAATTACAGCTTCCAGGTTCTGGCTGACATCTATGCCTATTCGCAAAGCATTGTTAATCTGGAAAATAATCTTCTTCATCTTCTTGGAAGGGCACTCATCACTGGCTTCTTCAAGGGCTTTCTCCAAAGGTGTGCCCAGCTCAATCTTTCTGACAATATCCTTGAAGTAGACGTTGGCAACGCCATAGCTCTGGCTGGCTTCTATCAAGGAATTGATGAGCGGCTTTCCAGAATTAAGCTTTATCAGCAGGAACCTGCCGGCAAAAAGTACATCCTTGTCAATCTCCTTGGCTCTCCTGCTAATCTTAGCATCAACTGTTTTGAGCATGGTAAGATAAGTTAAAAAAAAGAAAACCAAGCCTACGAGCAGCATAAATATTATTGGCAGCTTGCTCTTTTGCAATAGGAAGAAGCTTAGGATACTCATCATTATGCCGACCAGGATAGAGGCTCTCAGAATTTGTTTTATAAAGTCTTTAGGCTTCTTGTTAATGCCTGCTATTCTTAGCTTTTTCTTAAGAAGAAATTCATTAGTATGTTTTGGCATTATAAGTCATCCCGTGTTATAATTATTAAATATTATTTATATTATTGGTTTAAAACATTATAATTAAAATATTATAATGTAAAGTTTTTACTTAATGCATGCTTAATCCATGGTCAAAGTGCCCATGTAATACTTTGCAACCACGAGCCCTATCTCATTGACATCATAAATCTCTTTTTTTACCAGCCATTTCAGGATTCTGACTTTCTCCTTCAGGTCAAGGACGATTTCCTCGTCAGTCATTCCGGTATAAAGCTTGAGGCGCTCAATTATTGTCTGGGACTTTGCAACTTCCTCAAGCAAATCCTTTGCAACATTAAGCTTCATGAGAAGCCTGGAGTCTCCTGTAGAATTAATCTCTGCAACCTGGAGCGTTCTTCTTTTTCCAGTCCTCCTGTTCCTGTTCTGGATTACAATCATTGATAGCGATGCTATCATTGGCTTAGGAATCTCAATTGGAGGATTGGTGAGTCGCGTTACTACCTCTTCAGCAGTGTTGGCGTGGAGTGTTGCATAGACTGAGTGGCCTGTGTGCATGGCTTCAAGAAGTACTTCTGCTTCCTTCTTCCTCCTGATTTCTCCGACAATAATTCGGTCAGGCCTCATCCTCAGGCTGTTCACCAGGAGGTCAAGCATGGTTACTCCTCCCTTTCCCTCGGGGTTGGGCAGCCTGGTCTCCAGAGGAACCCAGTGCAGGTTTTCTGGTAGAGTAAGCTCCCTGGTGTCTTCTATGCTGATTATCCTCTGGTTGGGAGGGAAGAAGTTGCTGATGACATTCAGCATGCTGGTTTTACCGCTTCCTGTTCCTCCGCTGATGAGCACGCTCAACTCGTTCTGCACAGAAAGCCAGATAAGAGCTGTGGCTTCATAGCTTAGGACGCCTTCCTTGATGAACTTGGTGATGGTCCAAGGATCCTGGGAGAATTTTCTGATGGTGATTGTGTTTCCTTTGGTGCTTATGGGATTGAGAGTGGCATTGACTCTGTCTCCTGTCAGGAGGTGTGCGTCCATCAACGGGCTGAGGTTGGTTATTTCCTTGCCAACGTCTCGCCCTATCATGGTGGCAAAGTGCCGGATTCTTTCCTCTGTTACTATCTTGATGTTGGTGAGAAGCCAGCCGTGCTTCCTGTGATAAACCCAGAGAGGTTCTGTGTGATTGTTCACCACGATTTCTTCCAGTGCAGGGTCCTGCAGGAGGATTTCTATTTTTCCAAGCCCAAGGTTTTCCTCGATGAGATAATTGATGAGCATGTTAGTGGTCATGTCATCAGCTTTTGGGAAGTACTTGCGGATGAGCTTCTTAATCTCGTCCTTGAACCTCTGCCTGATGTTGACGAGCTCGTTCTGCTCAAGGTTCTCTATCTCTTCCAGGCTCATCTTGGAGATGAACTCCTGCCTTATCTTCTCCAGGATTATCTTGGTGGCGTCACTGATGTTGGTTATTGAGACAACATACTCTGGGACAGCTTTTTCTTTCTCTGAGTAGATGCTGATATCGACTACGATATTGTTTACTGTGATGGTGTATCTGTCAATGAGCTCTCTTCTTGCTAGCTCTTCCGCGCTTCTTTCAATCAGTTCAGTCATTTTTTTCGCTTCGTCTTTTTTATTTTTATAAAATATTTTTGTTATTGAAACTTTTCTTGAATTTTTATTATTTTTTTCTTTATTATTCCTTGATTACTTTTTTTATTATTGTTGAACAGCATAAATCTCATAGCCAGGATGGTTCATCCTCTGCACATTCTTGACAAACAGGAGTTTGTGCTCGATTATCTCAACTTCCTTTAGCAGGCGGTATTTACTGTCAAAAGCTTCGTTGGGAAGCATCTGAAGCCTGTGCTTGGCTTCTAAGAGCAGCTGGGTGGCTTCCTCTGATTTTCCGCTGTCCAGCAGGCTATGAATTTTTTTTACGTCATGGTCAAGATTAGCAACGTCTTTTTCATAGGAAGGCTCGTGGGTTTTTTTGAAATCAGTCTCTAGTATCCTGATATCTTTGTGAGTTGAGAGTATCTGGTCATAGAGCTGCTTTTTTTCCTCCAATGGCTGGTCAGGATAGCTGGTGAAAAGGTTTTTTACTGCCTTGTATTCTACCATGGCTTTCACCACGTCTTTCTGTGCAAGGAGAGTCTTTATTCCTCCTAATTTTTTCAGGAGGTCATCCTTTATCCTTTTTCGGTCTTCTAAATCCTTCTGGTTTTTCTGTGCTTCCCTCATTTCTTCTTCGCGCTTTTCTTCAAGGCTGCGCTTCAGCTTCTTAATGCTTTCATACAATGATAGCGCGTCTGCGAGCAGGGCTGCTTTTTCTCCCTCCATTTCCGCGGGGAATTCTTCTATGAGCTTTCTCAGCTGCCTGTACTCAACAACGCAGTTCCTGAATTCCTTCTTTTTTATGAACTCGCTTACTTTTTTGTGCGATTCAACTATTTCTTCCTTAAGCCTTCTTATATCTTCCAGCTTTTGGTTTATCAGCTTTTCCTCGTCAGCCTTATGTTCAGGAGCTGCCTCTGCCTTTTCCTTTGCCTCAGCTTCGTCTGCAAGCTTCTCTGCCAGCTTCTTGATAGTGTAGTACCAGCTGAGTGCAGTATCATAGGCGCTGGCTTTTTCTTTTTGCCTGCTCTGGGGAATCTTTTGTATTAGCTTTTTCATCTCACGATAAAGCTTGATGGTCTGCTCCAGGTCAGCGCCTGTTATTGGCTTCTTGGAAGTTATTGTCTCAAGCTTCTTCTCAATCTCAGCAACAGCCCTGAGCAGCAGGTCTCCATTATCTGTCTCCTTTCCAGAGAGCAGTTCAGGCGTAGTGAAAAGGCCTTTTTCTTCATACTCCTTCATGGTTTCAAAAAGATTTTTCTTGCCTTCTTCCTTGGACTCATAATCCTTTATCTTCTCATATATTTCTTCCATTATGGTGTAAAGCCTTTTCTTTCCGAGAGAATTATCCTGGGCTTTCATGTATTTTGTCTTGATATCATCAAATATTTTCTGGGTTTTTTTCAAGTCTCCCTCTTTCAGAGCATCATCTATCTCCTTTGAATAATCTTTAGTTATCTCATAGAGCTCGAATTCTTCTTCCCTGAGGCCTGCAGCTTTCTCAGCTATAAGCATTGCCTGCTTGTCCAGGAATTCCAGCGCGTCTCTCTCAATGAACTTGTCAAAATCCATTTTTGTTTCCTTTTGCGTCCTTTATGCTTTGGATGTTCTTTCTAATCTATAATGATAATAATTTATTAGTGTACATCTGCCAGAGAGTTTCGATGTTTGCAAGGTTTCTCTTTTTTGCTTCCCTAAAGAAGAACTCTTGTCTCCTGTTGAGGGCTGCTTTCACATGCTCCTGCCAGAGGAAGCTTATTTTTTCAGCCGGAATGCTTTTCTCCGAAGCTCTTACCTGGAAATCTTCCTTGTAGGCAGAGAACCCGACCATGGGCTCCTCTTTCAGCTTTGCTTTTTTTTCTTCTGGCGCGCGATTAAGGTAAATGATTGGCTTGGTGAACTTATATTCTATGCCGATGACTTCTTCTTCAACAAGAAAATCAACCCATGCTTGCAGTGTTGCAGGGCTTAGGCTGAGCTTTTGAGCAGCTTCTACCAAGGCTATTTTATCCACCTTTTTAAGAAGGTCCAGAAGATCGTCTACGCCTGTTCGCACTGTTTCATCTGCCAAAAAAACACCCACCCCTTTTTGCTATTATATCTGTTTAATATATTATATTTATTATACTAATAGCCTAGCCGAAAATATATACTATCAACTATTTAAACTTATTTATCACGCCGGAGTATATATAAACTTTGTTAATTATCATAAAGTAGTGTTAGCTATTTAATACATGGCTATTGGATGCAGGTGAAGTTGGTATCGCTGTTGCTTATGTTAAATCCTGTCCTGTGCACCTCGTCCAATTGGAATCCTAAAGGTAATATTATTGCGGTGTTATTAATCTCAACCACCGTGGCGTTGTTCCTGCATTTGAAAGTTATATTGCGCCAGAACAGGTAATCGACCATGGTGGAGTTCTCGTTAAAGCGATTGAGAGGGTCTGAAATAACTCGCGGGTCTGTGTAATTGACAAAGCTTTCAATTCCGAACTTGCTGGGTGAGAAATTGCCCTTTATCCTGTTAATAAAGCTGATTCCATTCTCATAGCGCCTGTACTGCCGGCCATAGTATAACTGCTGTAGGTCTGTATAATTCCAGTCTCCTTCCTTCTTGTTAAGAGTGGTTTTGTTGATGGTGCGATTATAGGTCCCGTTGAGCATGTAGAGCGGGTCTAATAATCCTTGGATGCTGATACTGCTGGTGATTATTCTTGAATCGCTGAGATTAGCATAGGCGTCGTTTATTTCAAAGCTAAGGTTAAAGATGATGTCTATGGCAAAAGCATCAGTTGTCTGGTTTATGGTGATATTGTATACTGTGTAGTTGGAGTTGATGTTAAGCTCTTTATTGCTTAGGTTCTGAATTTTGTTTAGGTAATATCTTAATGTTTTGTTAGTCATTCCAGAGCAGTTTTTTGATTTTGTAAGATTGCCTTCTAATAAGCAATAAGTGTAGTTGGTTTCAAACTGGTTAAGGCTTAAGTTATAGTAATGATGAATTGTGTTCATGTCAGAGAGTATGCCTTGCAGTGCAGAATAGCCAGCAACTTCTGCTGCGCTCTGGGCATAGTCATAAAAATTTTCCATGTACTGGTTGAGCACAGTAATCCTGGTTTCAATCACATCGGTTTTATAGTCCAGAGGCTTCTCAAGCCTGGCAGAAAATATTAGTGTGAAAAAGATGGCTATGACTATTGCAAGTATGGTGAAGACAACCCCTTTCTTGTTCCTGACAATCCTCATGCTTCTCATGTTTTTCCTAGGATCATATTCTATTCATAATATTATTTTCATATTCTCGCTACTTCCTTATTTAGTCACACCCAGATCCTTATGTCTAGGATTATTGGACCGTATATTACTGTCTCGTTTATCCTTTTGAAACTAATCTTCTTGGTGCTTAACAGGAGCTTGGTAGTGTTGATGTTTGCATTACTTGTCCTGTTGTAGATTAGAGTATTGTTAAGGTAAACAGCAAAGCTTCTCTGGTCAGGAATAATTCCCTGGCTAATCTCCTGCGTGAAATTCGCCATTATCTGGCTCTTATCAATGCCATTGGAATTAAGATAATAGAATTCTGTCAATTGCTCAAGAAGAGTGTTGTCCTGGTCAGTAATATTGTTATTATTAATCAGGAGCTGGACATAATCTCCCTGGAACTGCCTTATGCTGGTGTTCATCAGGAAAGTCGCGTAATCCTCTGCCATCCTGAGAGTCGGATTCGACTCTGGCTGAAGGCTGTAGCTGGCGAAGATGATCATGAGGCTGACAAATATTATGCTGGCAGCTATCATAGCATCTATCACAAAGAAATACGCACCTCTTTTGTTCATGTGAGAAATATTTTGTTTTGTTCTATTTAAAGGTTTTCAAATCTCCATCTCAAATCACAACCATTAAAAACTCTTTTTTGCCTTCCTGTGTTTATTATGGTTGAATACGAGTCAGGAATCAAGCAGCTTGAGGACGAGATTGCCAATACTAAGTATAATAAGAGGACTCAGCATGCTGTCGGCCTCCTAAAGGCCAAGCTTGCAAGGCTTAGGGAGCAGCAGGAGAACAGGAAGAAGAGCGTCAAGAAAGGAGAAGGTTATTCTGTCAGGCGCTCGGGTGATGCCACTGTTATTCTGGTGGGCTTTCCCAGCGTTGGAAAAAGCACGCTCCTTAACGCCCTGACTAATGCGGATTCAAAGATTGCAGCCTATGAGTTCACAACTTTGGATGTGATTCCCGGAATGCTGGAGTACGGCCATGCTAAGATTCAGATACTTGATGTGCCTGGAATTGTCAGGGGCGCTAGCGACGGTACTGGTAGGGGTAAGGAGGTTTTGTCAGTCATGAGGAGCGCTGACATGGCTTTAATTCTGGTCGAGGTTAATCACCCTGAGCATATGGATGTTCTTATCAATGAGATTCGCAACACTAATATCAGGCTTAACCAGCACAAGCCCTATGTTAAGATTAGGAAGACGACTAAGAATGGCATAAGGATTGGCAAGACTGTGAAGCTCAAGAGCCTGACAGATGAAACCATCAAAGCTATCTTGAAAGAGTTCAGGATTAATAACGCAGACGTTCTTATCAGGGAAGAAATTAATGATGACCAGCTCATTGACCTTATCGAGGACAACAAGATTTACATGCCCGGAATTATTATCCTTACCAAGGCAGATACTGTGAGCCCTGAAAGGGCAGAGCAGATTAGAAAGGAGATAGGCGCTGAAGTTATTGTTAGCGCCCAGGAGCATGAGGGATTGGAGGAGCTGAAAAGATTAATCTTTGACAAGCTCAGGCTTATTCGCATTTTCCTGAAGCAGCCTGGCAAGGAGGCTGACATGGAAATCCCCTTAATCCTGCATAGGAATTGCACCATCAGGGATGTCTGCGACAAATTGCACAGGGATTTTGTGAGCAAGTTCAAGTTCGCCAGGCTCTGGGGTGTCAGCTCAAAATTTCCAGGGCAGAAGCTGCTCTCCCTCGACCATGTCCTTGCTGACAAGGATGTTCTTGAGATTCATTTGAGGTAAACTATTGGAGCTATAAACCATGGGAGATGACTATCCTGGAATGCAGTGTTTAGCAAAAATTTATAAATAACCAGCCAGTACTTGATGCAATACTTAACTACTAATTAGTAGAAACTATTTGATAGCAAAAATACGCAGGCATTTAAGATGGCAATTGATTTTGACGAAGAACAAAGCAAAGAACAAAGCAAGTATCTCTACGACACAAAAGCAAGACCTATCTCAGGATTCTTCATTGCAAAAAATAGTATTAAGTGGAAAGGAATTACTAACAGAAGGGAAACCGGCCCAAACATTATCGTCTTTAATCATCCTGTATGGCAAGAGGATATAGCTGTTATCATCAGCATTTACCTTCGCCAGCTTTACTTCACAGCCAATAATGAAGTATTTGACAAGAAAGAATTCGATGGCGTTATCAAGAGAGCCATAGAAAAGACATTTGGAGAAGCAGTAGGCAGCAACATCAATTTTTTTGCTGCACCATTTCGAAAGCGTTTCGCCAAATTCGTGGCAACCAATATAAAAGCAGTGGGAACTATTCCAGTAAATATTCATGGAACCAACCACTCCGCCTGGCTGAAAACAGCATCCCAATATCTTTTAGAAGACAAAGCAGTGGTTTTCCCGCAATATCATAAAGGTCACCCGCAAAGCGAATATGCTAAGGCTGAGGGTATCAAGAGATTTGATAAGTTCAAATCAGGAGCATTCAGGCTGGCTTATTACATGCTGCAGGAGCATAACAAAGACATTCCAGTCACGCCTATAAGCATAAAAGGAACAAATTTCATTTCACTTCCATTAAAAAAAATTAAAGTTAACATTGGAGAGCCGCATTATATAAGCGAGTGCTGCAGTGAGCCAGACCCTGTTGCTGCCTTTAAGGAGAACATTGAAAAGCGAGTTGTTGAGCTTTACAAGGAATTCTGAGAAAAACAAACTCAAACATAAAGAAAAAAATAAATTCTATATCAATATCAAAAACAACTTCTATCTTTAGATATCAAAGACAGCAACCAGCACAAAGCCGTCTTTTTTTTCTTTTTCTTTTTTTATTTCCATTTCAGAATAAGTTATTGCCTTGATGTCGCCTTTAATCTCATAATTCTTGTAATTGTCGCCCACAGCAGTGCATTCCAGCTCACAGGAATCTTTTGCCTGCTTTATTTTCATGTCCTTAAAATCCGAGATGATGAATCCTTCTGTGTCCAGCAGGAACAATAACTCCTCAATAAAATCATAGAGCAGAGCTTCAAGCCTTTTTGCTCTTTTGCTTATGCGCTTCTCAATTTTCTTTTTTACCTTGGAAGTGTCTGTGAGAAAATCAAATGCTCCAATAGCAAGGTTTGCAAAGGCTTCCTCAAGGGTCTTTCCATAAGCCTTCACTTTCAAATCTGCTGTGTGCGTCAAGTATTCATACTTCATTTTTGTTTTCAGGCTCTTTTTATTTTAGCTCTTTTTAGATTCAGTAAGGTACGATTTCTATTTTTTCATTGGACTTCTCTTCTTCCTCGTCTTCTTCGCCGCCGCTTGTCTTGGCTGAGTCATTGCTAAGGACTGGAGTGTCGCCGAACAATCCCACCATGCCAGTGGCTGCATCGCTGCTGGTGTTGAACTCGCTGCCATTGCTGCTGCTGACGCCAACCAATGTTTTCAAGAACTCAATGGTCTTCTTAATATCGTCAGGAGAATCCTTTTTTGTGTCAATCTTTATTTCCATTCTTATCACCTATTTTAAAATATCAACTTCAATCTCCAGAGCATCAAATGTTGGGTACTCTGTGACTACTGCCCGAACCAAGCCTTTGGCTTGGATTATGCTGGCCAGCCAAGGACTGGTTATTAATCTTAGCTTGTGCTCGTCAACCAAGAGCATGTGCTGCGGCAGCTCTTCCTTTTTTATTATTCCTTCTCTTATTATTTTCAGCCTATTTAATATTTTCTTTTTTTCAGTGCTTCCTAATCTGCTGAGCTTGTCATGATAGCCAAAGCCAGGCATGAGTTCAGGAAGATAAAGAGCTCCTCTGGTCAGCATGCCATCCTTTGTTATAACGTCGAATTTTTGCTTAACATTCTCTGCCCGCCTGATAATTCTCTTAGCTAATTGCACTTTGTCTTTTAATTTGCAGGTGCAGTAATGCGTCCGGATGCCTAGTCTTGTTGCGTATTGTAAGAGCTTCTTTGCAAGCTCATCACTGCCCTTGATTGCATAGGAGATACTGTCCTTGCATTTGATATCCTTCCTGTTTCTCCACACAACATTGTCTGCCAGCTCGAGCTCATTAAGGTTCAGGAGGTCAACTTTGTCAGCGATGAAGTCAATCAGGAGCTTGGTTTCTTCTTCTTTTCCAGGAATCACAGGAATCTCAACTCCAACTTTCCATTTGAATCTCTTGTTTTTGTTTTTGAGTTTCTTGTTTTTCGCCAGCATTATCTTTGGCCAGTCCTCTGGCTTGTCAAGCTTAGGATGGAATCTTATCTCGTCCAGTCCGGCCTCGCAGAGCCTCAATAAGTTTTTCTCGCTAACCAAATTCAAAGGAGTATAAAGATGAATATGAAACTTTTTTCCAAATTCTTTTTTTAATAGCTTGATATATTCAAGTGTCCTGTCAATTTTTACAAGAGGGTCTCCGCCAGTTATGCCAGCGCCCAGTGCAGAGCAGGTTTTTGCTTCCTCAATTATTGCTTTTGTATCGCTTGGCTCTAAAGGCCTCTCATTGGCATAGACTACGTCCTTATAGAGTTTCTTGTCAGACACTGGGCAGAAGTCGCAGCGAGAAGAGCAGAGCCCGGTGACAAATAATACGAGTTTCTCTCCCTTGACGCAAAGCTTGCATCCGTCTGCAAGTTCTCCTGCTCTCCAGGAATAATATGGGGTTTTGAAGATTTTCATATTTTTCATACCAATTGCTTATCTCTTATCATTCCTAGAAAAGTTTCTGGTAGTTCATATAAATCATCTTTGAGGCTTCTTCCAAGTCAAGCTTTTTTATCTCGGCAATCTTTTTCAGTCCTTCAATGATGAACCTTGGCTCATTCCTCTTGATGTCAGGATATGGGCTCATGTAAGGAGCATCTGTCTCTGTGAGCAGCTGGCTCATTGGCGCCATTTCAACATTTAGTTGGAGCTGCTGCAATTTGCCAACGATACAAGGGATGCTCATGCTCCAATCATTGTCGAGAATTCTTTTCACCAAATGCTTCCTGCCCATGAAGCAGTGCATGATTACTTTTCCTTTTTTCAGGCTGCTGGATTCCAGCATCTCAATCACGTCAAGCTCTGCACGCCTGCTGTGAATAATAATGGGTAAGTTTTTTTTGTGAGCAAGGTTGATAAACTTCTGAAAGCATTTCTTCATTTCAGCCTTGTAAGCATCGCCGTGAGGATTATCGTCTCCGGCATAATAGTCCAAGCCCACTTCTCCTATTGCCACAATATTTTCCTGCTTGGAAATGAACTTGAGCTCATTGTCAAAATCTTCTTCCTTCATCCTGGCTGCACGGACAGGGTAAATTCCCAGCGCCGGCTTGATGATGTTATATTTTTTTGCAAGCTCAAGAACCTTCCTGTTGCTGGCAGCATCAACGCCGTTATTAATTATTGCCTTGACTCCAGATTTTTTGTTCTCCTCTATAACTTTATCTCTGTCAGAATCATAATCTTCAAAATCCAGGTGCGCGTGCACGTCAACGATAAGCATAATTAGAAGTTAAGAATCAGCGTTTATATTACTTTCTCTTCTTTACTTTCTGCCCGCTCCTCATCCTCTGGAAGGTTTCTATGACGTCGACAAAATATTTGCCGTCCTCCAGCTTGTAGACCAGTGGCTGCTTTTCGTGGAAGAGCTTGACCAAGTCTAGGTTGTATTGGCCAGGCTTGAGAATCTCTATGCTTTCCAGGTCCAGTATTACTGGCTTCTCCCTGTCAATCTCATTGCCTATGATATCATAGACATCCTCTTCTATCTGCTCCCTTTCTTTTGAGCTGAGCTTGATGGCAGCATCTGCTCTTTCTTTGAGCTGCTTGAGCTTATCTGCCTTGATAAAGTAGAACATCTTGGCTCCGCAGGAGCATCCTTTTATTATCTCCTGGGAAGCATCTTCATACATTTTTCCGCATCTGACGCACTGGTGTGGCATATTAAAGATATAAATGGTTTTACTTTATATGTCTTTTTGTTTAAACCTTTTGCGAAAAGGTTTACGAAAACACTTTAAGGAGGATATTCATTACATGAAATCCTCCGAACTACGTACAACCAAAGCGAAGAATGAGTTTTGTGTTGTACTGACGTGCCTTTTACGAGATTTTAAGAGCGAAGCGGGCGAAAATCTCTGCCTATTTTTTCTTTTTCTTCCTTATCTCTTCTGTGAATAATTGTATCTTGTCAGGGTCCTTCTTTATCTCCTTGATTATTGTGGCAGGCCCGATAATAGTGAGCCCTCTCCTGTTGCCTAGGATGAAGTTGATGAAAATAGTTCTTACCTTGTTGAAGAAAGCCTTGTCCTTGCTTTCTGTGTCGAGCTCTTCTATCTCTATGCCTTTGAACTTATCATCAATCTGTTCCATAGTCTTTCTTATGAGATCTGACTTCTCGTTGCTGTACAGCTTGCCTTCTAGAAGGATTATCTTTTCCTCTCTGACAATCTTGAGCAGCTTCTGTACTTTCTTTTCAGAATTAAGATTAGCAATTTCCGAGTGTGGAACAAACTGCAAAGTCAGCATTTTCTTCTTCCTCTACCTCTTTTTTATTATTTTTATTGATAATTTTTTTTATTACCTGTTGGTCAGCTTGAAAAGCGCTTCGTAAAACCCGTCTATATTAGTGCCTACCTTGGCGCTTATGCCAATAACATCATACTGCGGGAAAGCAGCCTGCACTTTTTTCACGTCTGACTTTTTCAAGTCTATCTTGTTGGCTACTATGAGTACAGGGATCTTCCTGGCTTCAAGGTTGCCTATGATAGTGATGTTGACCTGGGAGTAAGGGTCCTTGGTGGAGTCCAGCACTACAACAACTGCGTCCATGTCGTCCAGCCACTTGATAGAATCAATAACTCCTTTGGTAGCTTCCTTGGCTCTGGTCTTGGCTTCTTTCTCCTCCAGGCCTGCCTTGATGAATTCTTCGTAATCAATCTTGGTAGCAATGCCTGGCGTGTCGACCAGGTTGAAGGTTAATTCCTTGCCCTTGGACTTCACAGTAATCTGCTCCTTTATCTGAATCTCCCTTGTCTCGTGGGCAATGGGGCTGACAGAACCCATCTCTTCCCCAAGCCAGTCCATGGTTATCTTGTTAGCAAGAGTTGTTTTTCCGCCATTAGGAGGACCGTAGATTCCTAGCTTTATCTGTCCTTTCTTCTTGAAAAGATTCTTCAAAAACTTCTTCAAAAACCCATCGAATAAACCCATACAATGAATTTCTGGAATTGCTGGTATATAAAGATTACTATTTATGTTTATGTTATGGATGGTTTTGTTATGCTCTTGAGAATAAGACTTACTTCTGCTTCTTCCTGTAATCCTCTATTGCCTTGTGCAGTGCTTCCATGCCTAGGATTGAGCAGTGGTATTTGATGGGTGGTACTCCTCCGAGGTATTTGACAATGTCGTCCTTGGTTATCTTGTCTGCTTCTTCAACTGTTTTTCCCTTGGCAAGCTTGGTAAGGACAGAAGTTGTGGCGATTGCTGCAACGCAGCCGAATGTCTTGGCTTTTATTTCAACTATCTTGTTGTTTTTTATCTTGAGGAAGACTTCCATTATGTCACCGCAGGTCGGGTTGCCGACTTGTCCGTGCCCGTCAGGCTTTTCTATACTGCCCATGTTGCTGGGATGCTTGAATTCCTTCAGCACTTTCTTGTTGTAGTCAAGGCTCATGATGGTTCACCTCATATTGTCGTATGAAAAATATTTCATATGATTTAGAATTCATACCTGTTTATAAATATTTCGCTTGGAGAGCGAAATCTCAAAAGCTTGCTTTTGCTGATTGTGAATTTTTAATCTCAAGCAAAGCTTCTGTTTCAAGCTTTCTACTGCGCTTTCTTCTTAACAGCCATAACATGCTCTTTTAAAATTAATTCTTCTGGCAAAATATTACGCTGATAAATTGTGGTGTAATATTTACATTTGTTACAGTGAAGGGATCAATATCCACATTGTGAGCGTGGCTGCCTAATGATACCCAACTATAAGAACCGCTGCCTGAATAAGAATTCACTTGTTTTTCACTACTACTATTTGCGTCAGCTGGTGTTAACGGAGGGTCAATTGTAATATCAATCAAATTAGAACCGCCGGTTCCGCCGTAGGTAGAACTTCCTCTGAGAAAATAGTTGTCAAGAGCTGAGAAGCGCGTCCAGCCCGTTGGGCATGCTGTTGTAAAAATAGCAATCAATCCCGCTGGGACTCCAGCATAAATATCATTACCATTGACAGTAAGAGTGCCAGTAACTTTAACATTCCCATTGACATCAAGTTTTGCAGCCGGACTTGTTGTTCCTATACCGACGTTGCCTGCATTGAAATAGCTGTTTCCGCTCTCTGCAATAGCTACTGACGGTGTGCCTATCATTGCTCCTGATGTTATGGTGACTCCTGTGCTTCCGCTGCAATCACCTGCGCTATTGCCTGCGCATATCGCGCCGTAAGAGTAAAGACTTTCACCGACAGCAATTCTTCCTGCTCCTATGTCATAAGCACCTTGATTGGCGGATCCTATTGAGCCTATTGATGATGAATTAACAGCAAGCTTCGCAGCAGGAGTAACGGTTCCAATTCCAACTTTGTCTGTTGTCGTTGTTAGATTTACAATGGTTCCGCTATCTGTCCATCCACTTGCTGTTCCTTCAGTAGGCCAGTCAGTTATACAGTCACCCTTAAGGCATATTTTTGCAGTGCTTATGTTAGTGGTTGCATTGATATCTCCTACAACTGTTAATTTGTTCACAGGATTGATCGTGCCGATGCCGAGATTGTCGGCTATGAAAACATCCCCTTTTTGGAAATAACTGCTTCCGAACCTGATATTAAGCTGGCCTGTATAACTCCAGTTGTCTGTTAAGTATAATATTTGGCCAGAGGCAGGCTCTATATACATGGAGCCATTGGATGACAAGCCCCATTGATGTAAAATAGTTTGATTATATGTTCCAGGAGATGTGGTGTATAAGTTGCCTGATGCGCGAATAGCACCTGCTACATCAAGATTTGTTCCTGGGCTTGTAGTTCCGACGCCAACTCTGTTATTGGTTGCGTCTATGAATAATGTTCCTGAGTCGATTGTTGTGTTTCCTCCGGAACTAAGATTCAGGGCGACTTGGTTAATTTCAACACCAACTGCGCTCACTAATATTGAGAAGAGGAAGAATAGAGCTATCGCTAGGTTCAATTTCAAGATGATTGAGAGAGTGCTGTTAAAAGCTTTTTTTTGCGTCAAGAAAATATTTCCTGATCTCTTGTTGGCTTTTCTCTCATTGGCTTTCCTTATGTTCTTTTTATTGCTCATGTTAACCCCTCCTGTTTGATTTTATATCATTCGAATCTTCTTCTAATCTAATTTTATCTGATTTTATCATTATGGATTTCCATTCGGTGTTAAGCTTCCTATTAAGCATAAGTTTCCTAATTCATTAATATACATTACAACTTTGCCAGTGCTATCCTTGAGAACAAAGCTATTAGTTCCCGGATTGTTGCAGTTAGCATCATTATCATTGCAATCAGCACCTTTGATGCAAAGATTGCCGCTTAAGTCAATATAAGCCACAACGTCTCCTGCAGAGTTCTTTAGCACAAATGAGTTTGCTGGTGGTGCGGCGCAGTTTGCAGATGGCGAGCAGGAGCAGGTTCCCCGCAGGAAGATGTTGCCTGCCTCGTCAAATTTGCTTACATTTTGGCCTGCATTGTTTTTTATGATAAACGCAGTTGCTCCGCTTATCATGTTGCAGTGTCCATAACCATCGCATACTTTTCCTCCTGAGCATGGCGTTCCAAGAGTGGAGTTGGAGCATGCTCCAAGATTGATGCCATTGCAGTCCTGCGGAGCAATATATTTACACTCACTGCAGCTATATTGTGGAACATCATTAGACTGGGAATTGCAGTCTGTTGAATTACTCTCTTTGCATTCGCCTGCGCCTTTGCATCTATTTGTGGTGATGTCCTGCTTGTTATAGCAGCTATTACCACTTGTTACATACCATCCTGAGCAGTCAATAATTCCGCAATCTTCTTCATTAAGATAGCCTAATGCGCAGATGCCTGAATTTATGCTTATATTGCCTGAAATCTTTTGGATTATATTCTCTCCTTTGCTAATGCTTCCGCTCACGTTCTCGTCAAGAAAAATAGCATAGTCAACATCCTCGACACGAACAGTTATATCCTGCTGGTTCTTAAGAGTCACAGTATAATTATAACCCTCAATCTGCCACGGGAGATAAAAAATGCGCGAGTAGTCGCCATTGGCAGTGTTTGCAAGCCTTACTTCAGTATTTAGCAGGTTTCCGAACCCATCGAGTGTAGTATAAATCTTGTCTTTATAGGTGCTTGCCATTCTGCTCTGAATAACCATAAACATTCCGAGGAATACCAAAAACATGACGCCTGCTATGAGCACAAACTCAACGCTGCTCTGCCCTTTTCTTTTTTTTTCCAAACACATATGACGCACTTCGTTGCTTCCTTTCATTAGCTGCAACTTTTACCACATTAAATATAAATATTGAATATTATCAAATATGATCTTAGTTTAAAGCTGTGATTGTAATAAGATAATCAGTTGCTCCGCCCTCTTTTTGAATCAGGTTTTTCCCTTTCTGTAAGCTCCCGCTTATTGTGTGATTCAAGAAAATCACGTACTCGCTACCTCTGATTCTGATAGTAATCTCTGTTTGATTAGTGAGCTCTAAATCATAGGCTTCTCCATTCAGGGTTTCAGGTATGGCAAATTCCCTGGAATAGGTGTTGGGGCTGCTGGCTGCCATTTCAATCTCTGCGCTTATGAGCCGAGCTAGTTCCTGAGCAGATGAATCAGTCCTCTGCTTTTGGGCATCTACTGTTTTTCTCTGGACTATAATTAAAATGCTGACAACGATGAAGACAATAACAGCTATTATCCAAATGAATTCAACGCTGCTCTGCCCTTTTCTTTTCTTGGAAAGAATCATCTTGTCTCATTGATAAGCACGTGGTCTCCCAGGGAAGTAACCTTAATAACATTAAGGCCGGCATGCACCTCATCGCTAATGCTTCCGCCGTAGCCCGGTGGAGCAGTTATGTTAACATCAGAGAAGAAAACAGCCTCGCTAACTCCTACGTGAGAGTCATACTCTATGACGAGCTCAAAATCCCCTGGATTATTATTAATATAAACTCGCCTGACATTTTCAGGAAAATTTTCATTAATAGTTTCCCAGGAATTGGCTCCGATGTAATAAATCTTTTCAGCGCTGTCAATTATGTCATGGCCAATGCTATCTATCTGGGAGCGAATCATCTCATCGCCTGACTGGGAAGAGTAATGATAGAAGAGTATGGCGCCAGGCACTATGAGGAGCATGGCAATGCCTACCACTAATATATATTCAAATCCGCTCTGGCTTTTTTTCACAGCACAACCTCACCATAACCTCTTTTTTTCTATCATACTCTCTTTTACAAGTTACCTATATATATTTTACTATCAGGTTCAGTCAGGCTCAGCATATTTCTGGCTTACCAAAACATTTATTAATCTATAATTATCCCGCGTAATTAATGGGTTTATCAAGAAGGGAGAGAAGAGAGCAGAGGAAGAAGTTCTTGAAAGAGCAGAGGCTTCAGCAGCTTAGGACTCTTGAAGAGCACGAAAAAAGAGTGGAGAAGAAAAAATATAATACTTTTCTAAGATTTTATGACAAGCACTATCTTACCCTGTTGATAATACCAGTTCTGATTTTTCTTATTTCAGCAGGCTGCATCGCTTACCAAGTCGCCACTACAGGAGACTTCTTACATAGGGGCGTAAGCCTGAAGGGAGGAATGGTCATAACCATACCTGTGCAAAACCCAGTTTCCATAGATGAAGTTGATAAGATTCTTAGAGCAAGCTTTCCCAAAGATGACCTGGAAGTAAGAAGCGTTGATGAATTAGGGAACCAGATTGCAATAATAATAACAACTGATAATCTTAATTCAGAAGGAGAGATTCTGAACCTTACCACGCCGCTAATTCCCAATGCACACCAGCAAGCCTCAGTTGAGACTACAGGCTCAAGCCTTGGAAGCGGATTCTTTACGCAGACTATGTATGCTGTGATAATCGCTTTTGTGTGCATGAGCATTGTTGTGTTCATCTCATTCAAAAACTTTGCTCCAAGCATGATGGTGATTAGCTGCGCATTTGTAGACATCCTGGAGCCGCTGGCATTAGTAGACGTGCTAGGGATAAGAATAAGCACTGCTGGAATAGCAGCTTTCCTCATGCTCATTGGTTATAGCGTTGACACGGACATTCTCTTGACAAGCAGGGTGCTAAAGAACAAGGAAGGGACTGTGTTTGACAGGACCATTAGCGCTGCAAAAACAGGGCTTCTCATGACCCTCACTACTCTGGTCGCTGTTACAATAGGATTTTTTATGACCCAGTCCAGCACAATCAAGGAGATAATGACTATTATGATCTTTGGCTTAATATTTGACATAATCAACACATGGATACAGAACGTGGCATTGCTTAGATACTATATCGAACACATAAAGGGAAGAAAAGCTGAGAAGCCAAGGCCAGTGGCAGTTACAGAAGATACCGAAGAAGAACTGCTTGGTGAAAAAGCTGATGATGAAGACAAAACAATTGCAGATGAAGGCGAGCAGGAAGGCCTTGATGAAGAAACTTCCATATCAGATGAAAGCGAGAGCGAGGGCGACGCTGGGGAAGAAAGTGGAGAAGAAGTAAATAAGAAATAAGAAGTAATAAGAAAAAATTCACCCTAGAAAAAATAAAAGTAAACATAATAAAAATAAAATACAAAAACTAAAATGTCAAAAATAAAAAAAATATTTACAGACATCAGGGTAATTATTGTTATAGTGTTCTTAATACTCACAGTGATAGCAATTCATCCAAATCCGTGGGCAAAAGGCCTCGCCATAAGAAATGTTGCTAAGAACAGTTCAGCAAGCATTGCAGGCATCCAGAGCCCGAGCGGAACCACTCCTCCAATGAGCAGAGAAGTAGTGTTGATGATTAACAACAAGCCAATCAATGATTTGCAGGACTATGCTGCTTTTATTCAAACCCTGGAGCCCAATAGGACTTTTACTATAAAAACCAACAAGAACTTTTACAAGTTGACATCATTGCCTCTGTATAATATAACTGTCCTTAATGAGACTGAAAACCAGACAATAGTTGAGCAGGTATTCAATGCCACTCTTAACCAAACCATTAACGTAACAGAAATAGTTGAGGTTCCAAAGGTAAGAAAAGAGATTATTGGCGTCGCAGATTTAGGCCTCGGCCTTTACGCAGCACCAACTAATAATATACGAAAGGGACTGGACCTGATTGGAGGAAGCAGAGTGGTCCTTAAGCCAGAGCAAAAAGTAAACCAGCAAGACCTTGACTTCACAATTGGTAATATCAAACAGAGATTAAATGTTTTCGGACTGACAGACTTGACAGTAAGGCAGGCTTCAGACCTGACAGGCAACCAATTCATCATTGTTGAAATAGCAGGGGCAACTAAGGAAGAAGTTAACTCACTCCTAGCAAGTCAGGGAAAATTTGAGGCCAAAGTAGGTAACATCAGCATTTTCAGGGGAGGCAAGGACATCACCTATGTTTGTCGAAGTTCAGAGTGCTCAGGCATTGACCCAACGCAGGGATGCGGTCAGGCATCGGGAGGAGGCTGGGTGTGCAGATTCAGGTTCAGCATCTCCATTTCTCCCGAAGCAGCCCAGAGGCAGGCAAATGCCACCAAGGATTTGGAAGTTGTGGTGGAGCAAAACCAGAACTACCTTTCACAATCAATCGACTTATACCTGGATGATGAACTGGTTGACACCCTGCGAATAGGAGCAGAGCTCAAGGGCAACCCTGTTACTGAAATCATGATATCGGGGAGCGGAAGCGGCCAAACCCAACAAGCAGCAGCCAATGATGCATTAACAAATATGAAAAGGCTTCAGACCATTCTAATCACAGGAAGCCTGCCTGTAAAATTAGACATGGTAGAACTTGATACTATAAGCCCTGTGCTCGGAAAATCATTCCTCAGAAATGCTTTGCTAATAGGAATCACGTCTATACTTGCAGTAGCCATTATAGTTTTCCTAAGGTACAGAAAGTTGGTGGTTAGCATACCCATAATGATTACCATGATTGCAGAACTTCTCATACTTCTCGGAGTCGCAGCGCTTATAGGATGGAATCTTGACGTCGCAGCCATCGCCGGAATAATTATTTCAGTAGGTACTGGTGTGAATGACCAGATTGTTATTGCTGACGAAACCCTGGGAGGAGGAAGCAAGCTTAGATACACAAACTGGAAAGAAAGATTAGGAAAAGCCTTCTTCATTATTTTCACCGCATACTTCACCATCGTGGTAGCTATGCTTCCATTATGGTTTGCAGGCGCAGGATTGCTAAAAGGGTTTGCACTCACCACAATCCTGGGAGTGAGCATTGGAGTATTTGTAACAAGACCAGCCTATGCCCACGTTGTTGAAATCCTGATTGAAAAAGAAGACTAGTGAAAAACTAATGAAAAGAAATGCGTTAATTATCACTTTCATTTCCTGCTCATGGGCCCGTGGTCTAGCGGCTCAACCTTTTGCGAAAAGCAAAGAGTTCCGCAGATGATATCTCCTTGACGCGAGCAAAGCCTCAAAAAGTGCTGCTCTCAGAATGGAGAGGGTCACCGGTTCGAAACAGCCTTTTGCGAAAAGGCTGGCGAAAAAGTGGGTTTCCTCACTTCGTTCGTCAAGCCCACATCAAAAAGGCTGGTGAAAGTCCGGTCGGGCCCACTTTTTTTAATAAAAAAGTATAAGAAATTATATAAACTCAAAGAATAATTTGAGAATAAAAAAGAAGGTGAGAGAGCAACATGTTCTTGGCGGTTCTCCAAGGGATATTCAGTCTGGCAAATGCTTTCATAGCCTTATTCATAGTAATATATGCCTTTCTCTTCCTGAAAAAGACCAAGAGTCACAAAGAAAGAAGGCCTTGGGATTATTTGTTCGTGGCGAGCATAATATACCTTTCCTACACAGTCGTAAGCATGCTTCTTACTCTGTATCACATTGACGTGATGATGAACTTGAACCTTATAGACCTGAACGTGTTCTTCCAGTTCATTTACACAGGACTAATTCTCCTTGCTTTCATAAGCCAGACTGACCTCATCTTCAAGAACGAGATAATAATAATAACAAGAAAGCTTGAGCCGGAAGAAAAAAATAAGATCGGAACCAAAATAGAAAAAGAATTTACAGAGGAAGAAAAGCAAAAAAACTTGGCAGAAGCAAAGAAAGAAAGATAAAGTTTATATATCCTGAACAAGCACCTTCTAAACAATTTTTAACAACACACGCGCCGATAGTTGAGTGGCGACCTTTAAGAAAGGTCGATCAAAAAAGGCGACATTCGCTTATCAGCGAAGTCCCCTGTAAAAAGAAAAATTAAAAATATTTAAAACATTTAATTTGCGCCGATAGTTCAGTGGTTAAAATACGACCTTGCCACAGATTCGCTCAGAAAAGTTCAAAACTTTTCTGGCGCGCCAAAAACTCTGTTTTTGAGCGTTTGCAAAAAATGCAAATCCACAAAGAGGTTGTGACCCGAGTTCGAATCTCGGTCGGCGCAGTAAAACGAAGCCGAGCGACTCAGAAGCAAAAGCTTCTGTTGTCGGTCGGCGCATATTTTCTTATAATCTGATTTTCTTCACAAGAAGTCTAATTCATCTGAATTTACTGTTATCTCCCTGGGAGCGCTTTTTTTCTTGGGGAAAATACTTGTATTGTTCATTTCTATTGCTCTGTTAAAATTTATATTCCCGCATTTTATACAATTAAAAAAGATTCCGAATTTTCCCTCTTTCATCTCAAGCCATTCGCCGCAGGCGCATTTAAGCTCATTTAATTTTTCATTTTTGTGCTCAATGCAAACAGGCACTTGCTGGCTGTTTTTTGTCAGCGCTTGTTTGCCGCAGAAAGGGCATCTTGATATTTGCGACTGCCCGTATTTTTTAGGAATTCTCATTAATATTGTCAAAAGCGTCCTGTTTAAAAATATGTTGGCTTGGTCAATTTAATAAAAAAGTTTTTAAACAGTTTCTAATCACAGGAATAAAGAATTGGGCCCATAGCTTAGCCTGGCTGGAGCACCGGTCTTATAAGGCAGTGCTTCGAACACTGTTATTAGGACAGCCGGGGGTCCGGGGTTCAAAACAACCTTTTGCGAAAAGGTTGGCGAAAAAATGCTAAGAGGATGTTCACTCCGTGAAATCCTCTGTGATGCCAGCAAACGTAAAGGTTGGTGAAAGTCCCTGTGGGCCCATTTAAATTTTTTTTCCACACTGCCCCGGTGGTGTAGTCCGGTCAATCATCTCGGATTTTCGAGGATTTTTCGAAGATCAAAACGATGAACGGATGTTCCAAAATCCGAAAGCATCCGAGGACACGGGTTCAAATCCCGTCCGGGGCATGAGCAAAGCGAATGCAACGGGCGGCCCAGAAAAACGCAAAAGTTTTTCTGTTTGCCGTCCGGGGCATTTAGTTTTTGATTTTAGTTGAAGAACATGATTTATTTTTCTCCAAATCGTATATATCAATTGGCCTCCCCAGGAATCTTTTTATGTGTTCAAAATATTTGGGGTTCGGCACTGACAAGCTGGTTTTGTTTTTCAATTTGATTTCTTTAGTCGGAAAAAAATCTTCCTTAGGGAAGCTCAGGCTCCGCTCTAAGAGACTTATTTCAGAGTTGCTTTCTTGGCAAATGAAGAAATCAATATAGTCCATGCGAGTATGCATCTGTTGAAAAAATCCTTTTTCTTTTGTTAATCGAATCTTCTTTCCTTCTGCTGCCAAAATTCCTTCCGGGTTTGTTTTTTGAAGAATGAATAACTGATATTGTTTGGTGGCATTATGCTTTTTTACCTGTCTGAAAGTAGCGTAACCTTTGGTTGAAATATATTCGCAGAAATCAGACAGGTGCTCACGAAATATCATCAAGTCAATGTCTTTATTGTTTCTATACAACCCTCCGGAAGATAATGCCATGCCAATTCCGCCTACAAGGTAGATCGGAAATATTGCTTTACTGAGAAATTGCCCAATAGTCTCCAGATCTTTGCATAGGCTTTCGAGCTCAGGAGCGCTTAGTGTTGGTTTGAATTCTAATTTCTTCCTGATGAGAAGTTTCATTTCAATTCGGAAATACTATCTGATTTAAAAAAATACTGATGAACAAGTTGATTTTTCTAGGGGTGCGGCTTGAGATATCTGATGATTTGCTGTTCTGAGTCGATTTAATGGTTGTTGAGATTGGTTTAAGAGCAAAACATTTATAAAACAAGCAAAAACCTTTAAGAGCAAATGAAGAGAAGCAGTCGTCGTTGGAAGAAGAAGAAGCAGATGCGCTGGAAATGGCAGCGCAAGCGAATGAAGAAGGAGAAGAGGAGAAGAAAGGCTAATCAATAATTTTGTTCTTTGTTCTGTAAGTTTTTTGTAGGTCCAGTAATCATTTATTGTTTTTTCAATGTTTAAATCCGAAATCTATTAAAATTAAAATCGAAAAGCTTATAAATAATCCATTACTCTTCAAAACCACACATTTTAAGGCGAGGATCTAAACACTGATTCTCTACAATTTGATCAGCGCCAATGCTATACAAACCATCACGACGAGAAAGTCGCGGTGCTGGGTTGTGTATGCATAATGTACAAATAACATCATGCTTGAATTAGACATTCAAGTATAGTGGTAGGAGAAGAATATAACGAACCCGTCTAAAATTTGACGATAAAATTTTAGTCTATGTTTTAGTCTAGCACGTAACCAATAATTCCCGTTTATCCTGCGGGAGATTGCTGCTATTGGGATTCGACTAAGCCATGCAAGTACTCCAGCAATGGATGCGTAAGGCTCAGTAACACGTCGGTAACCTGCCCTATGGTCGGGGATAGCTTCGCGAAAGTGAGGGTAATACCTGATAGGGAACAAGCCCTGGAATGGGCTCTTCCTTAAACTTGTGCCGTAGGATGGGCCGGCGGCGGATTAGGTTGTTGGCGGTGTAATGGACCACCAAGCCGATGATCCGTACGGGCCATGAGAGTGGTAGCCCGGAGAGGGACACTGAGATACTGGTCCCAGCCCCACGGGGTGCAGCAGGCGCGAAAACTTTCCAATGCACGAAAGTGTGAGAAGGGAATCCCAAGTGCTCAACATTGTTGGGCTTTTGCCAAGTGTAAATAGCTTGGCGAATAAGGGGTGGGCAAGACTGGTGCCAGCCGCCGCGGTAACCCCAGCGCCCCAAGCGGGAATCACGATTATTGGGTCTAAAGCGTTCGTAGCAGGCTTTGTAAATTCTTTGTGAAATCGGCAGGCTTAACTTGTCGGCGTGCAGAGAACACTGCAGAGCTCGAGACCGGGAGAGGCCAGAAGTATTCCTTGGGTACCGGTAAAATGGGTTAATCCAAGGAGGACTACCAATGGCGAAGGCATTTGGCCAGAACGGTTCTGACTGTGAGGAACGAAAGCTAGGGGAGCAAAACGGATTAGATCGATTTTTTGCCAAAAAATCGAGTAAAAAACTTAAGTGCAATACTCACTTCGTGAGATTGCACGAACTACTTTTGCTAATAATATCTGCTGTAGTTCGTGATGATATCATGAAATTTTATGGGCAAATAAATCCTAAATACCCGAGTAGTCCTAGCTGTAAACGCTGTGAGCAAGGTATTGCGCACCCCACGAGGATGCGCAGTGTCGAAGAGAAGTCGCTAAGCTCACCACCAGGGAAGTACGGTCGCAAGGCTGAAACTTTAAGGAATTGGCGGGGGAGCACCACAAGGGGTGCGGCGTGCGGTTCAATCTAACTCAACGCAGAGAACCTCACTAGGCCCGACGGCAGAATGAAGGTCATGCTGAAGACATTACCTGACAAGCCGAGAGGTAGTGCATGGCCGTCGCCAGCTCGTGCTGTGAAGTGTCCAGTTAAGTCTGGCAACGAGCGAGACCTGTACCCTCTATTGCTAACAAAATCTTCGGATTGATTGAGCACTTTGAGGGGACTGCCCTGGAAACAGGGAGGAAGGTGCAGGCTACGGTAGGTCTGTATGCTCCGAATGGTCTAGGCTACACGCGCGCAACAATGATAGGGACAATGGGATGCCACTCCGAGAGGAGGAGCTAAACCTCTAAACCCTATCCTAGTTCAGATCGAGGCTTGAAACCCAGCCTCGTGACGCTGGAATCCCTAGTAATCGGATATCATCATTGTCCGGTGAATATGTCCCTGCTCCTTGCACACACCGCCCGTCAAACCAACCGAGCAGGGCTTAGGTGAAATCCAACTTTTTTGGTTGTATTGAACCTAAGTTCAGTGAGGTGGGTTAAGTCGTCACAAGGTCACTGTAGGGGAACCTGCGGTGGGATCACCTCCTATAATTTTTTATAATCGTGCGATGAATTTCAATCGATTGTATGGAATTATACATTATAAAAAATAAAATAATCGTCGTTTAGGCGGTTCGTTTTTTTTCTACCACTTACATTCATAATATTATCCTGACGAGCAAGGAAGCGATTGGGAAGTTAGGACACGGGCTCGTAGCTCAGCGGTACAACCAAAAAACCCAAAGGTTTTTTTGAGCGGGAAAGAGCACCACCCTTGCACAACAAAAGCAAGCTTTTGAGCTCCCGACTTTTGGTCGAGAGAGGTGGGGGCCTCGGGTTCAAATCCCGACGAGTCCATAAGTGAACTTATGGGTCGTCGGCCCAGAAAAACGCAAAAGTTTTTCTGATTGCCGACGAGTCCATTCATTTTTCATATTCATCATTTTTACTTTGCAACGCAGCAACTAAGACTTGCTGGGTGAAGGGCAAGAGAACATGAGGTGAATTCCTTAGGAGCAAATATTTTTTTTGTGGGAGTTCACAGTCATTTCATACTATAAATTTTTCATGACTCATGTTTAATGAAGGCTGTTCATAGGAAAATAATCTGGTCTTTGTAATAAGAAATCTGAAAAGATTTTTTATGCAGAAATTAGTCTTAACTGACTAGTTTTTGAAATAATCAGAGCAGTCTCTGAACTGAATAAATATTGTTAAGTTCTTGAGAGAAAATACTCTACTAGGTGAATAGCTTGGCTCAGAATGGCGATGAAGGACGTGGCAAGCCACGAAACGCCTTGGCGACCCGCATGCGGGGGTTGAACCAAGGATTTCTGAATGCGACTTCGCCTTAGAAGCCGAAAGGCTAGCTAGACGCAGGAAACTGAAACGTCTCAGTACCTGCAGGAAGAGAAACTAAACCAAGGATGTTGTTATTAGCAGCGAGCGAAAGCAACAAAGGGCAATCTGAACCGCTCATTGTAAGATGAGTAGGAATGTGGATTTGTAAGACTGTCTTTTAAACCCTAATCATACGACCCGAAGTCCTCTGGAATGAGGTGCGATAAAGGGTGAAAGTCCCGTAGGGGTAGTTAGATGGGTGTGGCAGTATCTTGAGTAACACCTACTGGATTCTAGGTGTGAATCTGGGAGTCATCAACTCCTAACCCTAAACACGTTTCTGAGTCCGATAGCGTACCAGTACCGCGAGGGAAAGCTGAAAAGAACTCCTAACGGAGAGTTAAATAGATCTTGAAACCTAGTAGATAAAAGTTAGATACTCAGTCATGGCTGTGTATCGTTCGTTTTGAATAACGAGCCAGGGAGTTTGTCTGAGTGGCAAGAATAACCAATCATCATTGGGCATTCTAAGCGAAAGCAATAGTCCGCAGTTTACGAGGGACGAGGTGTGAAAGCGCCTTAAGTCACTTGGACCAGACCCGAAGCCGCGTGATCTACACCTGGGTAAGGTGAAGCCCTTCTAAAGAAGGGTGGAGGCCTGAAGAGGTTCTACATGCAAGTGTTCTTCTAACCTGGGCGTAGGGGTAAAAAGCCAATCGAACGCGGCGATAGCTGGTTCCTGTCGAAGTTGGCGGCAGTCAAGTCTTGAGCGAGGTTGCTTAGGAGGTAGAGCTACGGATTTAGAGCTTAGGCCTCGAAAGGGGTCGGTTCTTTGTCCAACTCCAAAGTCCTAGGCACTGTAGACCTCAGGAAACGGTGGCTCGTCGTAAGGGTGAGTCACGAGAGGGGAACAACCCAGACAGTGGTTAAGGTCCCTAAGTATTGGTTAAGTGTTAAAGGGTGAAGGTTGTTCATAACCCAAAACAGCGAGGAGGTTGGCTTAGAAGCAGCCATCCTTCAAAAAGTGCGTAACAGCTTACTCGTCGAGGTTATGAGCGCCTAAGATGGACGGGGCTAAATCAATTACCGATACCACTGGCATCCGAAAGGATTGCGATAGGCAGGCGTCCTGCTAGGGCAGAAGCTTCTTCGCGAGGAGAGGTCGACCTTGCAGGAATGAGAATCCTGGCAATAGTAAGAACTTAGCACTGTGAGAATCAGTGCCGCCGAAAGGGCAAGGGTTCCTTGGCAATGCAGATCAGCCAAGGGTAAGTTAGTCCTAACTCAGCTCATAACTTGAGCTTGTAGAGGAAAGGGAAACAGGTTAATATTCCTGTACTATAAAGGTATGTGCGGCAACGCAAGCCTTGTTTCCGACGCTTTTGGTTAGGCTGACAACCTCCGTCGAGGTTGTTAATAAGGGCAGGTCAGGGGAGTATCGTAATGATGAGAACCTGAGCAACTCTTAGAACAGCATCACTTAAGTGGTGTTCAGCTGATACCTTGAGCCCTTGAAAAGGAAATAGGGAAAGATCCTTTATGACTATACTCAGCACCGGCACAGGTGCCCCTGGGTGAGAAGCCCAAGGCGCGAAGGGACAATCTGGTTGAGGGAATTCGGCAAAATAGCCCCGAGACTTCGGTATAAGGGGTCCCTACTTTTGTGTGCTCAGCATGCGATTGTAGGGCACAGTGACAAAGGAGGTCCGACTGTTTAACAAAAACTTAACTGACTGCAAACCCGAAAGGGTTAGAATAGTCGGTGACGTCTGCCCAGTGCTTGTATCTGAATCTCCTTTTCAAGGGAGCGAAGGACAAGTAAACGGCGGGAGTAACTATAACTCTCTTAAGGTAGCGAAATACCTTGTCGTTTGATTGACGACTTGCATGAATGGCGTAACGAGATTTCCACTGTCCCCAGCCAGAACCCTCTGAATATTCTTTTCTGGTGCAGAGGCCAGAGACTCCCAGTGGGAAGCGAAGACCCCGTGAAACTTTACTGTAGCCTATTGTTGCGACGTGAGGCTGAGTGTATAGCGTAAGTAGGAGTTGTTTGAGGCCTGCATGCAAGTGTAGGTTTAGACGTCAATGTAACACTACTCATTCGGTTTTACGTTGCTCACCATTTCGCAACGAAGTGGGACACCAGTAGGTGGACAGTTTGGCTGGGGTGGCACGCTGATGAAAAGATATGAGCAGTAGCCTGCTTGATAAAGCTTGACTATGCTCGCTTTATATCATCAGCGCCCCAAGGTTGGCTCAGTCGGGTCAGAAATCCGACGTGGAGTGCAAGAGCAAAAGCCAGCCTGACTGGAACTTGAATAAGAGGAGTTTCAGAAACGAAAGTTAGGTCTAGCGAACTCCTATATCTCCTTGAATGGAGGGTAGGCACGACCGAAAAGTTACTCCGGGGATAACAGAGTTGTCGCGCCCGAGAGCTCCTATCGACGGCGCGGTTTGCTACATCGATGTCGGCTCTTCCTATCCTGGCCGTGCAGAAGTGCAAGGCTACTAGCATTGCGCTCAGTAGCTTGCTACTGTATGCGGCCAAGGGTGAGGGTGTTCACCTATTAAAAGGGATCGTGAGCTGGGTTCAGAACGCCGCGAGGCAGTTTGTTTGATATCTACTGGGAGTGTTGGGAGTCTGAGAGGAAGGACCCTCTAGTACGAGAGGAACGGGGGCTCGAAGCCACTGGTCCACCGGTTATCCGACAGGGTAGGCCGGGCAGCTACGCTTTACATGGATAAGTGCTGAAAGCATCTAAGCACGAAGCCATCCTCGAAAAGAGACGCCCATGGACGCCCATAGAAGATGGGGTTGATAGAGCTGGTGTGTACGCATCAAGGTAACGAGATGTTCAGCATGCAGCTACTAATAAGTCCAATCTCTCATTTTTAACAATTATTCAGAGCAGATAATGCTTTGATTAACAAAGTCAAGATTATTTTCCTATGAACAGCTATCATTAATTTTTTTATTTTTTTTCTTAGAAGATTTTTTTTCAATTGTGATTTTATTCATTTAGTGATAACTATATTTAGTATTTAGAAACAAGCAAATCTTTGATTTGCAGTTCCTGAAAATCATTGATTTTCAGAAACCTTTAAATAATCCTTCTGGCAGTTAGTAATGTTATGAAGAAGATTGATGTTTTTCCTGCTGAGCTGAAGATTCGCTACAAAGGTTTTTTTGACTGGGGCGGGCTTTACAGGCTGGTTTATAACTGGATTATTAATAGGAAATTTCGTTATCATGAGAAGCGTTACAAGGATAAGATTGATACTGCCCTGGGCAATGAAATAGAGGTAGAGACCTGGGGTGAGAAAGAGATTACTGAGTATTATCAGTACAAGGTCGAGGTTAATTATCATCTCTGGGAATCAAGGGAAGTGCCTGTGGTTATCAAGGGCAAGGAAGTGATGATGATGCGCGGCAGGATTGATATTAAGATTAAGGGAACCTTGATAACTGATTGGCAGAAGCGTTATGATAGCGACAATAATCTCCGTCATAAATTAATGGAAATGTTTCTTAACAAGGTCATTTTGAAGAATGAGATTGAGATGAAATATATTGACCCTTTTGACAAGGATTTGCATGCCTTGGAGGGAGAAATAAAAAAGTTTTTAAAAATAGAAGCAGATACTATAAGCGTGTGAGAGTAAAAAAGAGGTTTATGCATGGCTGAAAAGAAAATTGTTTACCAGAACAAATTTATCACATTCGAGGGATTGTTCAATCTTAAGGACTTATTTAGGAGCATCACCAAGTGGTTCAGCGAGCACGGCTACGACATGTTCGAGAACAAGAACTACGAAGAAGTTTATGAAGACGGCAAGAAAATAGTTTTTGAACTCATCCCTTACAAAAAAGTGAGCGACTATTACAAGCTTGAGATAAGAGTCTTTGCAGTCTTTGAGAACCTGAAGGAAGCAGAGATTGAGTTGCACGGCGTCAAGCAGAGACTGCTGAAAGGCAATGCTAATTTCACTTTTGATGCAATCCTGGTCACTGACTTTGAGAATCGGTGGGAGGGAAGGCCGACCTATTATTTCTACAGGGCGTTGATTGATAAGTTCATCTACAAGTCATACACTGATAGGTACGAGGCAGAGCTGGTCAAGGATGCCAAGGAAGTTCAGGAAGAAATAAAAGCTTACCTCAACATGTTCAGGTACAGCGTTTAAGAATAGCTGCATTGTACAGAACTAAGATTTAATAGTAGGCCATTGCAGCATCTCTCTATTCTGTTTATGATTGTCGCACTTTTAAAAATAAGAAAATAATAATCTTTATAAATAGCCCTGATTTTCATAGGCTAAAAGTTAGTTTGGCCCGACGAAAATAATATCTTCGTCTCACTACCTTGCGTAGGAGGGCGTCATTTAACAAATTTAAGATTGCAAATAATTGATTGCAATAATTAAATGTAATACAGGTTATAATTATGGATAAGAACGACGTATTAGAAGCTTTGGAGAAACTTAAGACAACTACTGAAAAGAGGAATTTTAAGCAGTCAGTAGACTTAATCATACCTCTCAAGGAATTGGATTTCAAGAAGCCAGAGCAACAGGTAGAGTTATTCTTATCCTTGCCTCACACTAATGGCAAGAAGACCAGGGTGTGCGCGCTCGTCGGTCCAGAATTAAAAGACGACGCGAGCAAAGTATTTGATCTCACCATTATGCAGGATGATTTTCCTAAATATGATAAGAGGAAGGCAAGGAAGCTTGCTTCTCAGTTCGATTTCTTCATAGCCCAGGCCAACATTATGACCAAGGTGGCAGCTACTTTCGGGCGATACCTAGGAGTAAGGGGCAAGATGCCTAACCCAAAGGCTGGCTGCGTTGTTCCTCCAAAAGGAACGAACCTGGCTGCATTGAATGAAAGGCTGCAGAAGACTATCAAGGTTAGCGCTAAGAAAGTGCCATTAATCCAGCTCAGAGTGGGAACCGAAGAAATGCCTGCCGAGCATGTTGCGGATAATGTTATGTTCATCTATGACCAGCTCATCCATCACCTGCCTGCTGAAAGGCATAATGTGAAAGCAGTCTACCTTAAACTGACTATGAGCAAGCCAATCAAGATTTAATATTATTAAGAACGAAGAGAACACTGCAATAAAAGATAAATAAAAAATATTGAGAAGAAATATCAAAAAAGAAATATCAACAATATCAAAATGGCTAATGCAACTTTAGAAAAGGAAGGAGAACCAAAAAGAAGGAAAAGCTCTAGGCGTGAAAGCTATAAGCACGAGATTCCTGATCCGAAGAAGAAGCTAGTTCATGAGCTGTCTGGCTTGATGGACAAGTATAATATTATTGGCGTTGTGAATATGGAGAACCTTCCTGCAAAGCAGCTCAAGAACATGAGAGCCCAGCTAAGAGGCAAGGTTCAGCTTATTATGAGTAAGAAAAGGCTTATCAGGCTTGCCATTGAGAAGAGCAGTAAGCCTAATATCAAAGAGATTGAGCAGCATGTCAAGGGCATGCCCGCATTATTGTTTACTGACGATAATCCATTCTCCCTCTTCAAGATGCTGAAGAAGAATAAGTCCAATGCTGCAATCAAAGCAGGGCAAAAGGCTCCGCGAGAAATCACAGTGCATGCAGGGCCAACAAATTTTGCACCTGGTCCAATTATTGGGGAACTTGGAAGTTTTAGGATAAAGGCAGGAATTGAGGGCGGAAAGGTCGCTATCAAAGAAGACAAGATTATTGCCCATGAAGGAGATGTTGTTGATGACAAGCTAGCAGGCCTGCTCGCCAGGCTTGGGATTGAGCCAATGGAAATAGGCTTGAACCTTACTGCAGTTTATGAGAATGGCAACATCCTGACCAGTTCAGTGCTGGATATTGATGAGGAGGCCTTCAAGAATAATCTTTCAGCAGCAGCTGGCGAGGCATTCAACCTTGCAATCTTCATTGCTCTGCCATTAAAAGACACAATTGAAGCTTTGCTGAAAAAAGCTCACATAGATGCTTACATCCTTGCAAAGGAGAAGAACATTGTAACCAGCGAGACTATCAAGGAAAAGCTCGCCCAGGCAGAGGCTGAGGCTAATGCACTCAAAGTAAAGGTCCCGGAGAGCCCCGCCGGCGAGGCGCAATAAAAAGTTATGCAGTTATGCTCAATAAAAAAACAATTAACTAAAACAATTTTTGGAGGACAAAAAATGGAATACATATACGCGGCAATGCTTTTACACAAAGCAGGGAAGAAGGTTGATGAAGGCTCTGTTAAAAAAGTCCTTGAAGCAGCAGGTGTCCATGCTGACGATGCGCGAATCAAGGCTTTGATAGCAGCCTTAGATGGCGTGAACATTGACGAGGCTATTAAGACAGCAGCATTCGCTGCACCAGTGGCAGCCCCGGCAGCACAAGCGCACGCTGGCGGAGAGTCGAAGAAGAAAGAAGAGAAGAAGGAAGAGGAAAAGCCCTCTGCAGAAGAAGCAGCTGCAGGACTAGGAGCCCTGTTCGGCTAAAATTGCTAAAATTAAATTATTTGTTTTTAATCAAAAATCAAAGAATGCCTATTCATTTATGTTGAGGTTTTGCTTTGCTTCTTTGATTTTTGGAAATACTTCGGCTTTTAGGCCGAAGATATTAATTTTTAATTTTAATATTAACTGCTCAATCAGTCAATATAGAGTCGTGGAATGGTACAATGCTAGCTATCAAAAATGGAATTTTTGGGAGCTCTCAAAATTTCGCCTTTCAGGAGGTGAAATTTTGTTAGCGGAAGAAGAAATAAAAGAATTATTGGATGAGCTGAAGAGAGCAGAGAATGAAGTTCTTGAGCTTAGAAAAAAGCTTAATAAGATTAACCACGACAAAGAAAACCTTTACAAGAAAAGGGAATCTCTCAGCAATGAGATAAAAGCCAAGATTGGGGAATTATCTGGTTCTAAGGAAAAAAGGAATGTTCTTACCAAGGAAGTAAAGGAGAAGAAACAGCAAAGAGATGTTCTTAACGCCCAGATAACTAAGGAAGTTGCTGTTATCAAGACCCTGAAAGAAGAATACGAAAAGATAATGAAAGAGAAAGGATTGAAGAGCGACCCTTCTGAGCTCCGAAAGCAGATTGAAGGCATAGAGTTCAAGATTCAGACCGAGCCAATGAGTTTTGACAAGGAGCAAAAGCTCATGAAGAACATCAAGGACCTCAGGAAGAAGTATAACGAGGTTAAAGTCCTGGCTGAGAAGACAAACGAGATAAAAGTAAAGTCAAAGGAGATTGATGAGCTCAAGAAAAAAGCCAATGCCCTCCACAAAGAAGTGCAGCAGGAAGCTGCCCAGAGCCAAACCTTCCATGAAGCTTTGATTTCAGAATACAAAGGAATTGACGAGTTCAGGAAGGAGGAACAGGAGTTCCAGGATAAGTTCGAGGAATACAAGAACGAGTTCAACCTGGTTAACGAGGAGCTGAAGAAAAAACTTGAAGTCCTCAGGGAAGTGAAGTCCAAATTAGAGGAGAACAAGATAGAATTCCAGGAGAGCGTCAAGGAGCACGAAAAAAAGAGCCTGGAAGAGAAGAAGAAAGAGATTGATGAGAAGATGAGCACTGGAATGAAGCTCACAACTGAAGACATCCTTGTTTTGCAGAGGCTTGAGCAGGGCGGCAGGTAAAAGTTTTTTAAACAGAAAGATTTTTCTAGCATTAAAATGACCCTCTACATGATAGGCATAGGCCTTTGGGATGAGAAAGACATAACTGTCAAAGGGCTGGAGGCTGTTAAGCAGTGCGACAAAGTTTTCTTGGAGAGCTACACTTCAAAGTTAGGTGTTGGAGTTGATAAGCTTGAGAAGTTTTATGGAAAGAAAATAATTCTTGCAGACAGGACTTTGGTTGAGAAGAATAGCGACGAAATAATAATAATAGCAGCAAAAAACAGCAGGGTTGCCTTCCTTGTTATCGGCGATGTTTTCAGCGCAACCACTCACACAGACTTGTATCTAAGGGCAAAAAAAGAAAATATTGACATGATAATAATAAATAATGCTTCTGTTCTTAACGCTGTCGGAATTGTAGGCTTGGAACTCTACAAGTACGGCAAGACCACCAGCATCCCGTTCCATAACAGCAATGTTGAAGCTCCCTATGATGTGATAAAGCAGAACAGGAAGAATAAGCTGCACACTCTTTGCTTGCTTGACATTGACGCTGAGAAGAAAAAATACATGAACATAAAAGAAGCAATTGAATACTTGCTAAGAGTTGAGGATAAGAGAAAGGAAAAAATCTTCACAAACAAAACCCTGTGCATAGGAGTTGCAAGGTTGGGCAGCGAGAAGCCAAAGATTGTTTATGCATCTGCAGAAGAGTTATTGAAAGTTGACTTTGGAGAGCCGCTCCACTCTTTGATTGTTCCAGGGGAATTGCACTTTATAGAGGAAGAAGCAATAAAGCAATGGAAAAATATTTAAACAATCCAGAGTAAGTAATGCTTTGAGATAAAAGAGGTGCTGGTTTGCAGGTTAAGGATGATTTAAAGGAATTTTCTCATGAAAAAAAAGCCATGTCTCCTTTGATAGCTACCATGCTCTTAATTGCTTTTGCAGTCGCTCTGGGTGCCATGATTATGAACTGGAGCTCTAATCTTGGAGAAGGAACAAATTCAGGCCCTGACTGCTCTTCAGTCACCATGATTATCAGCCCTTACCTTTGCTATGCAGAGAATATTATAAAGATTAGCGTCAAGAATACTGGCAAGCCAATAGAGGCTGTTACTTTGAAAACAGTGGATTCAACAGGTGAGACCTTGAAGTCCTTGTCTGATTCCAAGCTCGATACAAATGCTGTTCTTCAGAGAGAAGTGCCTTTTGTCAAATCAGGCCAGACCTATGTCGGACTGATTCCCAGCATTAAGCAAAAAGACCAGACTGTTCCTTGCCCTAATCCCGCAATAGAGATGAGTGATATTCCTGCTTGCTGATAAAAAGATATTTAATCTACCATTATTTCTTATGCTTCAAGATGAAGCTAACGCTGGATATTCGCAAATCAGTTGAGGAGAATGCTGCTTCTTATTTTGAGAAGGCAAAGAAGGACAAGAAGAAGATTGAAGGAGCAAGAAAGATTGTTGAGGAGTACAAGAAGAAACTCAGCACCCTTGAAACCGAAAAGGTTGAGACAAAATCTGTCATTGCAAAACCTGTCAAGAAAGAATGGCATGAGAAGTTCAGGTGGTTCATCTCTTCTGACAGCTTCCTGGTGATTGGCGGCAGGGACGCGACAACCAATGAGATAATAATCAAGAAATACACTGAAAAAGAGGATGTTGTTTTTCACACAGAAACTCCTGGCAGCCCTTTTGTTGTTGTTAAGAAAGAGCAGGGAAGAGAAATTCCTGAGGCAACAATGGAAGAAGCTGCTGTTTTAACAGCTGTCTTCTCAAAGGCTTGGAAGCAAGGATTAGCAGGCATGAGTGTTTTCTCTGTCAAGCCAGGCCAGGTCAGCAAGACTGCAAAACCAGGAGAATACATTGCAAAAGGAGCATTCATGATTTACGGAGAAAAAAAATTCTATAAGCCAAGCTTCAACTATGCAATCGGAATTTATCAGGATAAGGACCAGAGCAAGGTAATGGGCGGTCCTGTTAGCGCTGTCCAAAAACACTGCAAGCAATTCATTGAGATTGTTCAGGGAGATGATAAGCTTAGTGATGTTGCAAAGCTGATAAAACACAGAATTGGGGGAGAACTGGATGATATCATCAGAGTGTTACCTGCCAACTGCAAGGCGAGAAAGTAGAAGGAAATAGTTCTGATAATTCTAGAACCAATCGTCGTAAAGCTCTTCTTCTAGCTCGTCCTCTTCATCCTCTGACAAAAGTTCGTTATACGCCTCCTCCTTTTTCTTTCCCATGAATACAATAGTATGAAGAATTGTTTATAAATACTTTTCGATTTTTTAATTTTTTAATTGGCTGAAAAGGTTGCACCGAGCTTCGGCACGCTTCTGTTTCTTTAAGAGTTTTCCTCCCCGGATGGGGCATGTCCCCCATGAAAACCTGGAATTCGAAATCGCTTCATGCCTTCGCATTATTGGTGCCGCAACCTTTTCAAGTTCATTTTATTCTCAATAACTTCAATATAGGTAGGAGTTATGCATAAGCTTTTTAAATGAGTGTCAGTTTTATAGCGTTAGATTTAAGGGTGATAATTATGAAGAGAACATGGAAAATACCAGCATTAATTTTTGTAATAGCAGTGATTGGTTTAATGGCTTTGCTTGTTGGCTGCAAGCTAAAAGAGCAGGGAGGAGCGCAGCAGTCTTTGTTCAATGAAAGCCTGAACCAGCAGATAGAGAACCTTACCAACAGCACAAATAGCACAGCAACGCTGCCGGCTTTCCAGGAATTTTATTTCAACTACACATCCAGGAATGATTCCAAGTATGAGATTGCCAGGGATGATATCTTCTCATTAACTAATGGCAGCTTTAACAGCTCTCAGATAAGCTTCCTTGGAGTAATGCTAGGAGATTCTTTTGAATCAGTAATTGCAAGGCTTGGACAGCCTGACATGATGGGCATATCTGCTGATAATAGCATTATGAACTTGGATTACAGGGAGAGGATAGGCATTGGAGGGACTGACCCGGCACTGACTATCCATATTGATAATAATACTGTAACCAGGGTTACTATAAAGCCGCCTTTCAATAAGTACTTGCATGGCAACACTACAATAAACGTATCAAAAGAAGTAATCTACAACCTTCTGGATGAGCCTGATTATCAGAACTTCATGGACTATTTGAGAATTTTCCACTACGTCAGCAAAGGAATGGAATTATATTTCAAGAATGTGTATGTTGAGAGGATGTCCTTTATTCCTGCGAAGACTTTCAAGGGTGTAGTTTACGTTACAATGCCTCAATTGACAAAAGAAGGAATCATAGCGAATGTCACAGAGCCCGTTGAGATACAATAGGGATAGAATAAATAGGGATAGAATAAGTTTTATAAACAATCTTTTTTTTCTTTTCTTTTATGATATGCTTAGGAATAGAGAGCACTGCCCACACATTCGGGATTAGCATTGTTGATGACAATGGTAAGAGAGTTCTAGCTAATATTATAGACGCTTTCAAGACTGAGAGCGGAGGAATGGTGCCTGCGAAGGTAGCAGAGCATCATGTTGAGGTTCTTGATGAAACTCTCAGGAAAGCCAGGGAGAAAGCTGGCATTAAGCTTGAAAATATTGATCTCATAGCTTATAGCCAGGGGCCTGGCATTGGCCACACTCTCAGGATTGGGGCTGCTTTTGCCAGAAGCCTTTCATTGCTCCTGAAAAAGCCATTGGTCGGTGTTAATCACTGCATAGCCCACCTGGAAGTTGGCAGGTTTCTGACAGAAGCAAAGGATCCGGTACTCCTGTATGTTTCTGGGGCTAACACCCAGGTCATTGCCTATGAGGCTGGCAAGTACCGTGTTTTTGGAGAAACACTTGATATTGGTGTTGGCAACTTTATTGACAGCTTTGCAAGAGAACTGGAACTAGGATTTCCAGGAGGGCCTAGGATAGAAGAACTAGCAAGGAAAGGAACCAAGTATATTAAGCTGCCTTATACTGTTAAAGGGATGGATATTGGCTTAGGAGGGCTTCAAACTAACTTGTCAAGGAAGATAAGCTCAAAAGAATATTCCAAAGAGGATTTGTGCTTTAGTGTCCAGGAAACAGTGTTTGCAATGCTGGTAGAAGTTGCTGAGAGAGCAATGGCTCACACTGGAAAGAACGAGTTGTTGCTTGGCGGAGGAGTGGCTTGCAACAAGCGATTGCAGGAAATGGCTCGCATAATGTGCGAGGAGAGAGGAGCCAAGCTTTTTTTGCTGGAGAACCAGTTCTTCATTGATAATGCTGCAATGATTGCTATTTGCGGGCTTGAAATGTTCAAATCTGGCATGGAAACAAAAGTTGAAGAAGCAGGCATTCGCCCCTATGAAAGAACAGACGACGTTGACGTCAAATGGAGATGAAATGGCGTTAGAAAAAATTCAGATAAAGGCTTAGACAAAAACTTCTTCCTGCTTCTTTCTGATGATTATTCCAACTTCCAAATCTTTTTCCTGGTTGTAAAAAGTCAATCCTGACTCATGATACTTGCTGTTGTGGTTGTTGGTCAGGATAAAATTTTCTGAGAACATGAACTCCTTGAGCTTGTTCTTCAAATAGTTCTTCAAGAGAATTATGTTCTTGACATACTCATTGTAGTCTTGCACTGTGCTGTTGATGCTTATGAAATCCTGCTTCATGAATGATTATGTTGTTGTTCCTGCTTATAAGCTTCACGCCGACTTGTCCAGTCAAGCACGAAACTTTTCCGAAAATGTCCTGTGACATTGTCCTATGTAAGAACTTTTTTATACTCAAGCACATCCTCATTAGTTCAATGGCAAAGCAATCAATTGACGAGCTGGTAAAGGTTTTGTCTCCGCGCATTAAGGAGCTTAATCGCTTAATAGAGCAGATGATGCCTGGAGTTAATAAGGAAATAGACTGGATAGTGCAGAATAAGGAACAATCCCAGCAACGAATTGAAAGATTGCTGGATGAGCTGACTAATTACTTATACCAAGGGTATGGTAAGAAAGAGTTCAAGAGGCTGAACAAGTATTATGCATCTATTAACAAAGAAGCTGCCTCGGATTATGCACGGTATTTTAAAGAGATCATAACTGGTAAATGAGCAAACATTTTTTTATAATATAATACAATTAGGTTCAATATTACTCAGGCACTCTTCATCTATCTCTGCTTTTAGCATATTCTAATATGGCTTCAAAAAGAGCATCCTTTTGGCCTAGAATAACTGTTTGTCCACGACTTTTTTCTATATAATCTGTCTCTCCACTGCTTTCCCAATCATCGCTTTTACTAATTTCTAATTTTGCAACAATCTTATCTTCAGGTACATAAAATCTCTTTCCGTAAAAAGCTCTCTCCACTTTTGAAGGTGAAAATCCAGGAGATAATTTTTCAAGAATGGTCTTGTGATAAATGGTTTGTGAATCACCATCGTTAGAAAACATGCCTCCTTCAGAGTGCATTGTAATCACATACTTGTTTCCGGTCTTAGATTCTTCAATAATAGTTGGTGGCTGGTATTCATCAATTTTTGTTGCTGTTTTTAATTCCTTAAAGAATATCTCTCCTTCAGGTGCTATATACGCTTTTAATCTACCTTCTTTCATCATTCTTTCAAGTAACATGCGTACATCAAAACACTTTAAACCAACATTTTCCTTAACTAATTCAACTAAACTCATGCTAACATCTCCCAACTCTAAAAAAGAAATAATTACTACTATATAAAGGTATCTGGCATTCTGCGTCATACTTTCTCGCTCACAAATATTCTTTTGTTCGCTCGAATTTTTGCAGTTCTTATCTGACTTTTTGTCAAAGTTCACCGAAACCTTTAAATATCAGCGTTCCAAGGAATAATATTATTAAAAATTAGCGACGGTGATTATATGAAGAAGAAAATGATTTTCTTATTAGCAATTGTCTTGTTAGTTCCTGCTCTGGTTCTCGGGGCTACATTAATAATAACGAATAAGCCTTTGGGATTGAATGATGCAGAGACTTACTATGTTGCTGGCAATGCTTTCTTCAAGGAAGGAGCTTATGCAAGGGCAATTGCGAGTTATGAGCAGGCTGTTCAGCTAAAGCCTTCCCATGAAGGAGCGCGCAACAACTTGGCTTTTCTTTATAATAAATTAGGAGATTATGACAAGGCAGCAGTCCAGCTTGCAGAGCTGGTCAAGATAAACCCTGCTAATCCAAGCTATCATTATGATTATGCCATTAACATTGTTCTTAACATCAAGAAGACTGGCCAGGGAAAAATAGAGGATATTGAGAAGGCAATCAGTGAGTTCAGCATTGCAGAGCAGCTTTCGCCAGGCTACATGAATGCAAAGGATAACATAGACTTCTTGAATGGCTTGAAGAAAGAGTATGATGAAAAACAGAGTGTGCAGTAAACTATTTCAAAATTTTTTATTTTTTCTGTCATGAATTAGGTTTAGTTGAAAATGTTGGTTGCGCCAATAATGCGGAGGCGCATATAAATTAAAAACTTGTGCGGAAGAGGGGGTTGCCCCATTCGGGGAGCTGGAGCTTTATGATAAAGAAGCGTGCCGTAGCTCGGCGAAACATTTTCAATAGAAGGAACATTAATTCGCAACTTTTATAAACTACATGCTGGATGTATTCTCAATAATCAAATCAAATTCAGGGGTGGGTGTTTGAAAAAGAAAACTATTATTCTCATTATAAGCTTGATAACGTTAATTGCTCTGGCAGGCTTTGTTCTTGGCTCAGGATTGATTGTGAAGACTGCTAACAAGGATTTTCAGAAAGACCCTGAGTTCTACAAGGAGCTGGGCAATTATTTTGTTAAGAGCGGAGAGCTTGACAAGGCAGCAGTAGCTTATGAATCCTGCCTTTTGCTGGGCGATGACAAGGATGTGAGGAACAACTTGGCAATTATTTATCACAGCCAAGGAAAATACTCAGAAGCAATAAGCCAGCTAAGAATCTTAATCCAATCAGATTCTAATAATCCGAGCTATCATTATGACCTGGCTATCAATCTGGTGGACCAGTTCAGGAATATAGAAGATAAAAACATTCAGGAACTAGAAGAAGCTTTGTCTGACTATGAGAAAGCTGATGCTTTGCAGCCAGGCTACATGCACGCCAGGGAGAACATTGATGTGCTGAAGAGAATTCTTAGTGAATAAAAATAAATAAAAAATATTTAATTTTTAATATTCTATTACTTTTTTAGAAAGTTTTCTGAATTGCTCGGAGCTTGTCCAAAAAATAGGCATAGCATTATTTAAAACACCTCTGAAAAATATGTCTGAAGAAAAATCAGGAGGTGTTTGATGAAAAAAATTATTAGCATAGCTTTAGTGTCCCTGGTGTTGGTTATTGTTTTAGTATCAACATCGGCCATGGCAACGACAGGAAAAATAAATATTCTGCTGAACAACCCGTTCCTTAGGTTGTGGAATGCGATTCATAACTTGCAGACGCAGGTGGCTACTATCTCAATAAATCCTGGACCGCAGGGAGAAACTGGACCTCAAGGGCCTGCGGGAAACTGCTCAGGCACAATATCAGATTCAGACTTCCAGTCATTGACTGCAAGAGTGGATGCGCTTGAGAACAACGGCGGAACAGGAGGAACAACAGGCGGATGGGCTCTTCCTGATTGCATTGATAACAGCGATTGCGACGATAACAATGTGTGCACAACTGAAGCCTGCGATTCTGTAAAGGGATGCGTGTATGTGAATAATCACAACTCATGCGATGACAGCAACCCCAGCACTGTGAATGATGTTTGCAACGCAGGAACTTGCAATGGAGAGAACAGCGGAGGAACGAGCAACACAACCAACAGCTCTGGAAACTCTTCAGGTGAGGAATTGATTGTGACAGAAATAATGTACAATCCTGATGCTGTCTCAGATACTGCTGGCGAATGGTTTGAAGTGTATAATCCTGGAACCAGCACAGTAAACCTTAATGGCTGGACAGTCATGGACCATGGCACAGATTCTTTCACCATCAGCGAGGATTTATTCATTGAGCCTGATAGTTATGCTGTGCTTTGCAAGAATAATAACATTACAACCAATGGCGGATTGTCTTGCGACCTAGAATACAAGAGCTTTACCCTTGGCAACAGCTATGACGCAATTACCTTGCAAAACCCAGAAAGCCAAACAGTTGATGATGTGGCTTATAATGTCAGTGTTGAGCCATGGAAGAGCCTGAACAAGCCAGGCTACAGCTTGCAGCTCGACCCCAGCCATTACAATGTAGCTGACAGCGAGAACAGTGCTTACTGGTGCAACACAGACGAATCAATGGCTGACCAAGACTTTGGAACTCCGGGAGCAATCAACAGCGACTGCCAGTAGAACCGCAGAATAAAACAACAGAATAATGTTAAAAATTATTTTTTTATTTTTCCTTTTTTGATTTTTTATTTTTTCTCTTATTTCTTGGCTCACTGATTCCCGTTGCTCTTCATTATCTTAGAAAGTATTTGCTGATTTCCTTTCCAGTCCAATGCTTCCTTAAGGACCTGGCTGATGTTTTCGACAGGTATTAGGTCAATGCTCTCAAGCCTTTTCTTGTCAATAACTATGTCCTGCATGTTGCTCTTGGGCACAATGACTTTCTTGATGCCCGCATCAATGGCAGCTTCTACCTTTGATGTGACTCCGCCTACAGGAAGGACTTCTCCCCTGACGCTCAGGCTGCCTGTCATGGCAATGTCCTGCTTTATGGGAATCTTCTTGAGTGCAGAGATGATGCTAGTGGCTACTGCGACACTGGCGCTGTCGCCCTCAACTCCTTCATAGGTTTGCAGGAACTGGACATAAATATCATATTTTCCTTTTATGTCGTCGCCAAAGTACCTCTTGATTATTGCGCTGACATTAATAATAGCTTCCTTGGCTATCTCGCCCAGCTTTCCAGTGGCGATTATGGTCTTGCCTCTTCCGCCAGGCGTGACTTCTGACTCAATTGGCAGAATAATCCCTGAGTAGGTGCTTCCGCTGCCAATAACTGCGAGGCCATTAACTCTTCCAATTCTTCTGCCTTTTGTGACTATCACGTCATATTCTTTTTTCCTTTCAATATATTTGTCTGCTATTTGTTCTTCCAGGCTTCTGGCGATAGTTTTTGCTTTGATGATGTGCTTTTTCTCGACAACCTTGGCTCCTTCTTCCACAGCAACGTCTCCAGCAGCCCTGATCAGCCCTCCCAGCTCCCTGAATATCAGGCTGAGATGGCCTTTCCTGTTAGCCCTTCTCCTGGCTTCCTCAACAATGTAATCAACAGCTTCCCTGTTGAAGTGCGGTATTCTCTTGTCCTTGTTAACTTCCTGGGTGACAAAAACAGCAATCTTCCACCTGTTCTCAGGAGTGTCTGGCATGGTCTCTTTCATATAAACTTCGTAGCCATAGCCTCTTATCCTGCTCCTAAGCGCAGGGTGCATCTGCTTCACTGTTTCCATGTTGCCAGCAGCCACAAGGATGAAATTGCAGGGCACAGCTTCGGTCCTTACCATTGCTCCTGCGCTTCTCTCGCTCTGGCCTGTAATGGCGAACTTGCCTTCTTGCAGGGCAGTGAGCAGTTCTTGCTGGGTATAAGGCTGTAATGTGGCAATCTCGTCCACAAACAACACTCCCATGTGGGCTTTGTGAATCATGCCTGCAACAATCCTCTCGTGCGCAGGAGTGCCTAATCCTCCGCTCTGGAACGGGTCGTGCAGCACATCTCCAAGTAGTGCGCCTGCGTGCGCTCCTGTAGCGTCCAGGAAAGGAGCGTGCTGGTTCTGGAAATTATCCACCACAATCTTGGGTACAGAAACTTTATCATTCCTTGAGACCTTTGCTCCGAAGTTCATGAAGAAAACAAATGCTGCCAGGAAGAGCATTCCTCCAAGGAACATGCTTGTGAAGATAAGGGCTCCTACTGTCCTGCCGTAAAGGTCTGAGTAATGGTTAAAAGCCCACCACGGAACAATCAGGGCAATTATTAATAGTATGAACATGAAAACGTTCTGGTTCTTGAACATTCCGCTCTGCTGAATCTTGGCCTTGGCTACTACTTCCCTGCCTTTGCCAGCAGGCACAGTCCTTATCAGGGGCATATTTTCATCATTAGGATTCTGGAAAGCCATGATGTCAACAAGTTTTTCCTTGGGAAGCAGCTCTGCCAATGCCATGCCCAGCATTGACTTCCCAGTGCCTGGCTCGCCAATCAGGAGAACATGGCGCCTTTGCTTGCTTGCCTTCTTGACAACATTAACAGCTTCTTCCTGGCCAATAACCTGGTCTATCATATTCTTAGAAATCTTAATCTCAGCAGTAGTCTTGAAATTAATCCCACGCTCTTTCTTACTCACCATAATACTCGCGAATAATAAGTGATTTATAAAGGTTACTCAAGATTACTCTTGCAGCCGTCTTATTCAAGAAAAGATTTCGATTTTAGCAATCTTTAAATACTTGAAAATCAAGAAGTTACTTTATGGAGACAAAAATGCCGCTACTATTCTTAGGATTGTTCGCGCTTTTTGGATTTTTCTTAGTGAGAGGAGGAGTCACAGGATTTGCAGTGGCAGGCCAGTGCGATGCCACTCATGCTTGCCCTGATGTTAGCGCGTCTATTCAAGGACCATCCTACATGCCGCCTGAGGACAGTAATGCATTATCTGTTGTGGGCTTGCTAATAATAATTATTTCTGTTTCTCTAGTGTTCGGATACCTGGAGATTAAGAAAGTGAAAGAGAAGCAGGTAGAAGGGCAGATAACACAGCAACTTTTTTAAACAGTCCTATATAACTTTTTCTTATGAGGCTTGGAGTATTATTTTCAGGAGGCAAGGATTCAACCTATGCATTGTACAAAGCGATGCAGAAGGATGCGATGCAAAAGTATGAAGTAGCTTGCTTGATAACTATTATTTCTGAGAATCCTGATAGCTACATGTTTCACACGCCCAACATTAACATGACCAAGCTGCAGGCAGAAGCAATTGGACTGCCGTTGGTAAAGCAGAAGACATTGGGAGAGAAGGAAAAAGAGCTGGCTGACTTGAAAAAAGCCATCAGCAAGGCAAAGGACAAGTACAAGATTGCCGGGATTGTGAGCGGAGCCTTTGCGTCTAAATATCAGAAGGAAAGGATTGAAAAAATTTGTGATGAGCTGAGCCTGCAATCAATTACTCCCTTATGGGCAAAAAATCCTGAGCAGCTACTGCACGAGATGATTCGGAATGGCTTTAAGTTCATGCTCTCAAGCATTGCAGCACTTGGACTTGATGAGGATTGGCTGGGCAGAATATTAAATGAGAAGGACATTGACAAGCTTGTCGAGATGAACAAGAAATATGGAATTCATATTGCGTTTGAGGGTGGAGAAGCAGAGAGCTTGATGATTGACGGGCCGCTATTCAAGCGCAAGATAAAAATAATCAAGGCAGAGAAGAAGATGGAGGATGAGAACACGGGGATTTATAGGATTCTAAAGGCAGAACTTTATTAATGTTATCATCATCTAGTGGTTAAAAATCGAAAGATTTATAAATCTTCTTTAACATAAAGGATTATATGACACCCAAGAATCCAGAACCTGACATCTTAAGAATGAGAGATGCTGTTCTAACTGATTTACTTTACTACATAGCACAATCTGAGAAATTAAATTCAGAACTTATACTGCATGGAGGAGGAGCTCTTCACTTCGTCTATTCTTCACCAAGATATTCTTCTGACCTTGACTTCGTATCCCCGGGCATTAGAGTTCAGAGGGAAGAAATAATTGCTGATTTAACAGAAGGTTTCAAGAATAAGATATCTAAAATAAGTAACCATAAGATGATATTATGTTACGAGCCTAAACTTGTGAAAAATCTAGAGGATTATATAAGAGTATCCTACAGTCAGGGCAGTGATAACACTCCATCTGCCAGAATAGAAATTGTTGAACAAACTGCACAGGACTATGCTCCAGCACTAGGCAAGTTCCATCCTATCATGGTTGAATCACCAGCTGAAATATACTCAGACAAGATAGTAGCAACCCTGGGAAGAATGATCAGAGGAAATTCGCTAAAAGGAACAGATATCTTTGATTTAGACTATATAGCTAATAACTTGGGAGGAATACCATCTGATGAGACCATATTTAGGAAAAGCAGTTCATATGATCAGTGGGGTTGGTCAAGGAAAAATTTTGAAAAAGTACTAAAATATATCTCAGATAAGAATAATCATCAACAAATAATTAATTCAATAAAGGCAACGCTTATGCCAGATGTTTACCAAGCTATGAAAGAGAGATTTGGCAAAGAATTCTTTGAGAAAGCAGCAAGCCATTTCGAAACCTTAATGCCGTAGGAATCAACTCTAATTTTTTCGTAATCTTTCCGCTTTTTTCTTATATCATTTAATAAATAACTTCTTGAATTATTTGAAACGAGTCCTATGAATGAATCACTTGTATTAAAAGCTGCCCTGATAGTCGCAGTAGTAGGCATAATTACGCTCGTCATCATTATAAAGATTTCTGGAATTAGCGAGGTTAATATTGGCGAAGCAAAAGACTTGAATGAAGGCGCTACTGTAATAATCAGCGGAATTGTTGAGAAAGTAAGTTCAAAGCCAGGCTTCTCAATCATCAGCATCAAGAAAGAGGAATCCATCGATGTTGTGCTGTTTGATAGCATCAACCTTTCCAAAGGGCAGAAAGTAGAGATTATGGGCAAGACCAAGGATTACAACGGTCAAAAAGAATTAGTCGCTGACAGGATAAGGGTTAAGTAAGCTTTAAATATCAGGCTTGATTCTTGATTTTTTATGGAGAAAAAGTATATCTCTGTTGATGTTGAGTCTTCAGGCTTGACGCCAGGAAAGTATTCTATGCTCTCATTAGGCGCTTGTGTTGTTGGAGACACAGAAAAGCAGTTCTATCGCGAGCTAAAGCCAATAAGCAAGATATTCATGCCAGGAGCAATGGCTGTTGCTTGTCTGGGACTGAAATGCCTTGAAGCAGTGAAGCACAAAGCAGAGTATGGCCCTAAATGCGTCTTGTTCAAGCCAGAGCTGGTCTTGGATTTGATGGAGCAGGATTGTGAAGAGCCCGGGAAGACTATGAATGATTTTAGGAACTGGATTTTGGAAGCTACTAAAGGATATCGCCCGGTTATAGCTGCAAGGCCGACAATTTATGATGGTATGTTTGTAGCTTGGTACTTTGACAATTTCTGCGAAGAAGACAATCCATTCGGCCATAGTGGCGAAGATATCAATTCAATGTACAGGGGTCTCATGAGAAACGTGAACACTAATATAAATTCAATAAAGCTCGATGGCAGGAAGCACACTCATAACGCTTTGGACGACGCAGTTGAGCAGGCCTTGAAGTTTGAAAAAGTTCTCGAACTATTAAAGCAAAAAAAGGATTAGTTCATTTTTAAAAGAAACATTTATAAAATCCTGCCTTCTTTCATTAGGATAATTGTTAAGGAGATTATTGGGAGTGATTAATTGGTTACCAAGAGTGATTTTGTTCTTGACTGGGACAAGGCTTTAGGATTCAGAGGAGACCCTTTTGCTGACAAGGTGCTTGGCCCTATCAATACTTTCCTCACTGACAGGAAGGAGGAGAAGGAGAAGATTAACTGGTTCTTCATAAAAGGCTATTTCTACGGAACAATTGTGGGGGAGCCTGGGGTGGGCAAGACCATGATGATCAAATGGCTGGAGGACAGGCTTAGCAAGTACAACAGGATTCATTCTGTTTATATCAACGCTGCTGTCTTCAAGGAGCAGATTAATATCCCACAAAAAATGCTCGAGCCATTGCTCGCAATCTATGAAAGATTATTTATCAAGCCTCACAAGAAGCTTGGCAGCATGGACTTGATGGATTTGCTCAAGAAAAAGCTTCAGCACAAATCAGTTGCCTTGCTGATTGATAATGCCCATCACCTGACAGAGAAGAATCTTGAGCTTATAAAAAGCATGAGGAGAGAAGGGTTCAAGCTGCAGATAATTATCACCAGCAATCCAAAGGATTATGAGCGCAGCAGGCTTGGAGAAATAGGACAGGATGAGCTTAACATAACCTTGCGAAGGCTGACCTTTGATGAGACCAAGGAAATGCTCGCCAAGAGAATAGAAGCTTTTGGAGGCAGAGGATTATATCCTTTTTCAGAGGAGGATATCACAACCATGTATGACAAGGCTGACAAGAATCCCAAGGAGTTCCTCAAGCTCTGCAGAGATGAAGCCATAAGAATCCTTATTCATAGGCGTGAAGTGCTGGAGAAGCAAGCTTATTCTGCTGGCAAAGAAATGGGCGGGGCAGCAGGCAAGGATGGGCGGGAAGCAAAACCTTTAAAAACAAGCCCTAAGAAAACAATGGCTGTTGATGATAAAATGGATGTCAAGATAAGAAAAGCCAATGATAAGGACCTGGCAGAGGAGCATAAGGAAGAGAAGAAGAAGCTTATCAGGATAAAATTTGCTTTTGGCAAGAAGGAAGAAACAAGCAAGCAAAAGCTTGCTGTTCCAGAAAAACAAGGTTTTTCTGAAAAAGAAAAGCCAAGAAAGCCTGCGCAATCAACAGGACCGACTTTTTCTCCTAAAAAAGATGACAGGAAAGCAATTTATAATGACGAGCACAAGGAAGCATTGGTTAACAAGCTGAGCAGCACCAGCCTGAGGAGGAAGCCCCAGGAGCAGGAAGAAAATAATAAAAAAGATGAGAAATCTATTTCTGAAACAGACAAATTGCTCAGAGAGCTTTCAGAAGAGTTTGAAGTCAAGTAAGCATAGAAAAAAAATAAAAAACAAAATAAAAAATAATATTTATTCTTTATTCTCCCAGACTGTTATGTGCAGGGTGACGTATTTTCCTCCTAGCTTTACCTGGATAGGATAGTCGTAAAGGTTTTGGGCGTTTCCTGTTACTTGGGCTTTTATTTCTGTGTAGTCCTTGGTTGGTCCTTCGCAGCAGGTGTATTCCCTGGTCATCTTATTTCCTTCCGGGCTTGTGTATGCTTCTGTAACCTTGAAATCTTTTGGCCTGTTGTTGCAGAGGTTGCTGATGAAGGTGCAGCTGTCTACTCCGAAGTTTGTTCCGTTGCATGCAAGGTTGCAGTTTCCGTATGAATCTGTGCAGTCTGAGTGGCAGCTTCCATTTTTCAAGGTGAAGTTTTGTTTAGATGTTCCTTGGCTTGTTATGGCTATGAATATTACTTGGTCGTCATAGCCTGCTTTTCTTGCGATGAAGGTGTAGTTGCCGACCAGAGCTTTGCTTATGATGTACATTCCATCTGGCCCTGTTGGCGCTGATACTGATTCAAATTCTGTTCCTACTCCTGGCGGGCTGCCCTTGACTGTTGCTCCTGCAATTGGGTTCTTGTTTTCGTCTAATATGTAGCCTGTTAATGTGCCACCGCATTTCGGGTCTTGTATATCTGTTAAGCCGTTGCAATCATTATCCACTCCGTCTGTGCAGAGAGGGAATATTTCCTCTTTGCCGCTTTGGCAGTCGCCGTTCAGGTCAACGCATTCTGTTGACTGGTTGCAGCAAGCCACTATATTATTATTTTGTGTGTTGTTTTTGTAGAATTCATTAGGGTTGTTTCCGCAGCAGTATTCTTTTTGCGAGTTTATTGATTGCCAGCTGTTGAATGGCTTTCCGCATGGAGTTCCCATGTAGTTCTGGCTTGAAGCTGTGCTGTCCCACATCATTGTTTGTCCTGTTGTTGGGCTTGTTCCTGTGCATAGGTCGCAGCAGCCAGGATCATTGGTGTCGATGAATGTGTTAGCATCATTATCCACTGAATCTGCGCAGCCTCTGTTAGTAATATTTGTTAGGACTCCTTCTCCTTCTTTGCAGGTTGTTGGGTCTCGACCGTCTATTAATCCGTCGCAATCATTGTCATAGTTGTCAAAGCATAATGCTCCGATTTCTGGCACAGAGCATGCAGGGCAGCCTCCTGCTGTTATTTGCAGACTGGTGTTGGTTCCTGTTTGGTATGATTTGCTGTTGTTAATGGCGCAGAGCACTGTTTGTGCTCCTGAGACTTGGACATTGCAAATGAATGTTGCTTTGTTGTCTAACCAATTATTGTTGTTGCTTGTCCAGCTGGTGAATGTGCACGCTACTCCGTTAAGGAAAGCATTAACGCTGTTGATGTTTGGGACGCTGGTTGAGCAGTTAACTGTGATGGTTGTGCTTGGGCATGGGCTGGTGTTGTTGACTGTTGGAGGTCCTGTTATGCTTACTGCGCAGTTCTGGTCTCCGTGCGGTGAAGGCCCTTGTCCTCCCCTGTTCTGGGTGTCATAATCCCATTCATTATTGCAATTATTATCATAGCCGTCGTTGCAAATGGTTTCTGTTAAGCAGCCAGTGTCTGATGTTAAGTCGCAGGAATTGTATGGTGTTGTTATTCTTGTTTCTCCGCAATCATTTGTGCTGTCACAATTATTATAATAGTTAGGTGAAGCGCAATAGCAGTTGGCTGCGTAGTTGCAAGTTCCTGCTCCGTTGCACATTCCCTGGCAAAGAAATTTTCCTCCCTTGCTATAATTCCCTGCTCCTGGTCCTGGCGAAGCAGCCCAGGCAGAATTACAAGGAACTGTTCCTGTTCTTCCGCAAGTATCGGTTAATGAATATCCTTTCTCTGCCTTTACTGTTTCCACTATTAATACTCCATTGGTGCCAGTTGTGCAGTCGCATGTTCCTGTGTTTAAATTGCAGCCATTGATTGTGCATCCGTGAGCGTATTCCTTGTAATTAGCTGAGCATTCTCCTGCGTCGCACTCTTCCTGTACATTTGAAGTAGAGCAGTATGTGCTGCTTGTCGGGTCTACTTTGCTATTATCTCCGCTTCCTGCGCATACTTGGTTTCCGCCAACAGCTGCTTTCTCATCATTAACAGAGCAAGAGCCAGATCCGTCGCAGTTGCCAGAATTCCTCTGCCTAGCACAAACATTCGGAGAAGTGCCGCCTACACAGCTCCAAGTGCCTTGAGCGCACTCATTCTTCAAGTCCTCACTCGATGTTTGGTCTACGCAAGTGTTACTGCTACTGCATTTCTGGCATGTTCCGCAATCACTATCGCCACAGCACTCTGCGCAAAAGCCAGGACTGGTGCCACAACAATGAGGCTTAGCTCCGGTTGTCTGAAAATTACAGAAAGCATCAGGATTCGGATCTTGATCACAAGTCGCAAAGCCTCCGGTAGTGCATTTGCTTCCGTCCCAGCTCTGTCCTGATGGGCAGCAGTGATTGTTGCTGCAAACAGGAACGTTGGCACAGCAATCACCTACACTATCACAGGGACTGTTTACTACTCCACAACAATGGCAGCCTAATTTATTAGGTACTGCGCATTTTTCAGTGCACCAGGTGACACCATTTTTTAGGCATGCAGGGATGTATTCAGGAGTATTACACGCATTAGTATCTTTAGGGTATTTGCTCAGATCACCACATACTGTGCAGTCTGGCTTGGGGCAAGTGCAAGTGCCTGGATTAATAACTGCTAGTACGCTGCCAGTAAGCATCAGGCTCATTATTATCAAGATGAAAATAATTAGTTCTTTTCCCATTTTCCCTCACCCTCTATTTTTTTTAAGTAATCGTTAAGCACAAATTTATTATTGAGAGTATATATATTTTGCGATATTCAGAGGCTTTTCCAGGAAAATGTTGGCAGCACGTTACATTCACACTGGACAAAGCCTTGCAAGCAAGCCTTTAGGGAAAAATGCGACATGCGCTCACTTCGTTCGCTTAGTCTCATATGGAGTAGGACTTTTACGAAGTAAAACGTCCTACACTAATACCTTTACCAGATTTTCGTAAAATCTGCACTGGACAAGTTGGCGTAAGCTATTTATATAGCCATTCACTTCTTGTGTGCCTATGAGAAAGGAAATTATTCAGAGCCTTAGGCTTTCTTTTGAAGAGTATGCCCAGAATATTGATGGCGTTGAGTTCTGGTTTGCCAGGGATTTGCAGAAATTGCTTGAATATGACGAGTGGAGGAACTTTCTGGGTGTGATTGAGAAGGCCAAGATTGCTTGCAAGAATTCAGGGCAATTGGTAACTGATCATTTTGTTGACGTCAACAAAACGATAGCTATGCCTAAAGGAGCAAAAAAAGAAATAGATGAATATCTGCTTACAAGGTATGCCTGTTATTTAATTGCTCAGAACGGAGATCCCAGAAAAGAAGAGATTGCTTTTGCGCAGAGTTATTTTGCTATCCAAACCAGGAAACAGGAATTGATTGAGCAAAGGATTGCCTTGACAGAGAGATTAAATGCCCGGCAGAAATTAGTTGCTTCAGAATCAGAATTATCCAAACTTATCTATCAGCGCGGAGTTGATGATGAAGGATTCGCCAGGATCAGGAGCAAGGGCGATGAAGCTCTATTTGGAGGAGTTACGACTTTGCAAATGAAGAACAAGCTGAGAGTTCCGCAGGAAAGGCCTCTTGCTGATTTTCTTCCAACCATAACTATTACTGCAAAGAACCTTGCTACTGAAATCACTAATTTTAATGTGAAGAAGAAAGATTTGCAGGGTGAGCGCCCCATTACTGGTGAGCATGTTAAGAACAATGCTGATGTAAGAAAGCTTCTTCTGAAAAGCAAGATAAAGCCTGAAAACCTTCCTCCTGAAGAGGATATTAAGAAGCTAGAGAGGAAAGTAAAGTCTGATGAGAAAAAGATAGCAAGAAATTCTAAAAGAAAGATAAGGTGATAATCAAGGCAGAGGTGATTTCTGTGAAGAAAAATACTCCTGAAAAATTCTGGAATAATTGGCTGAAGGCAGACGAGGATGAAAGAATAAGGCTTGTGCAGAAGACAATGATTGCAAGAGACTTGACTGAGCATTTGGCTTTAAAATTTTCCAAGACTAAAATGCAAAATAAATTTATTAAAGAGCTGGCTGCGAGGAGCATCAATGATTATTTCAATGATTTGGAACAGTTTATGATATCCAAGAGGTTGAGGGCATCTCAACTATCAGGACGCCTTGTCAAGAAAAACAATAAATAGAAAAAATAATTATTCTCTCAGAACTTTATGCTCATAGTGTATCTTGCATCCAACTTCTGATCAGTGCCCATGCTGAAGCTTAGCACTCCCGGTCCTAGTTGCTTGCCTATGCCAAGGCTTGCATATTTGTAAACTCCTGACTTAGTATAGTCTCCTATAATCCTCAAAGCTCCTATTGGCGTGTGGTCGAGCTGGGCATCCAATCCCATGGATGCGAAGGCTGCCAATTGGTTCTTGGTGTAAAGGCCATGGAAGCCTATTATTCCAATGTCTTTCAATGCCTGCGTCGCCTGAACATTAAAGCCGAACATTCCTGGAGTTCCTGCAAATCCTACCATGACGTTGCCGTCGCCAACCTTTGCTCCTATGTTGGCTGCAACATTGCCAATCCTGTTCTTAGCATCATATCCTCCGCTCACTCCAACAACTACCTTGTCAATTGTTAATGTGGTTTGAGCAGCATATGTTTCCTGGCTGGACGAGCGGTTCATCTGAAGCCCTGCCTGGAATTTTTCTCCTGTGAAATTAGCAGCAGTGTAATTCTCAACTCCAGCCCCATTCATACTGAAGTTAGTGTTTACTCCAACGCTTCCATTCTGAAATCCTGCATGCAATTTGCCAGAGTTCAATCCAATCTCCACAGGACCTAACTGCTGATGAACATCAATAGTATTAATCGCAGATTGCATAGCAGCAGCGCCGGTGCTCGAGCTGGTGAAGCTAGCATTGCTCCATATGCCAGTGAAAATAAGCAAATCAATGCCGTTCTGCCCAATAATACCAGCAGACGACTCAATAGTCATTTCAGAAGGATATCCTCCTATATTGTTCAATCCCCAGTACTTTTCAGTAAGCTCTTCTTCAGCCACAGCTGCTTCACGCTTTACATCTTGCCCTAATTTTTTTGCATTAACTGTTATGTGGTCGCCATAATGATAACCATCACCTCCCTCGCTGTTGCCTGCTCCATAACTCCAAGCTCCTGTAGTAGAATTAGGCTGCCTGTCAAAATGGCCCCAAGTAACAGTAACACCATTATAAGTCTTAGTCAATACAAGATTTTCTTGGTCGAAAGCACCAGGCTTTCCTCCTAGCTCAGGAAGGTTTGCACCGCCCCAAACTCTTTCCTCCATTGTCTGGCCGTCATAATCCTTTCTAAAGACAGTAATATTACGTTGAGTGATATTAGCATTCTTAACCCAGTCATAGCTAACCTGCGCTCCTTCATTATTTGTTCCTAGCTTATTAAATACGAAAACATGATATGTGTATGTAGTATCAGTTGTTGGTGATGGTGCTGTGAATGTTACTGAGCCTGCAGTTCCTGTAGCTATTTTTTGATTGTAGCTCGAGTTATAAACTGCGATGTAATTCGGGTCACCTGTAATTCCTGTTTCATTAACAGTAACTGTTACGCTGCTGCCTGCTGTTACTGTCCTAGATGTTAATGTCTTGAAAGTTTCTGGTTTGCTAGCATTAACAGCATCAAGATTAATAGTATCTTTTACTGGTGGCGGCGGCGTTGGGTTGCTGCTTTTCTTAGTGAGGAAATATATTGCAGTTGCTATTGCCACTGCTCCTCCTCCGATGAGCAAATAAGTTCCGAGGTGGCTTTTGCTTTCTTCTTTCTTTTTCTCTTCGCTCATCATATCGTTGAACTGCGCTACCTTGAGCATGTTAGAATAGATTTTTTCTGTTTTCTCATCAAGGCTTGTTGTTTTCATGCTGAGAGCTTTTTTCACGCCTACTTCATTGATGGCTTTGGCAAAGAGCTCCATTGCCTTCTGCTTGTTCTCGTCTCCTTCTTTCTGAGCGTATTCTGCTCCTTGCTGGATGTAAGAATTATACATTTGTTCTGGAGTAATCATTTGTGCATCAGGAACTAGTGTGCTGGTGATTGGCGCCGGATTCCTTGTTTGCTCGTCTTTTGGAGTGTTGGCTCTTGCAAGCATTCCTACTCCGAGGAATCCTGTCATCAGCCATGCTGCTAGTGTTTTATGAAAGAAATTGAATCTTGGCTTAGAAGAATTCTGTTCCTGCACGACTATTTGTTCAAGTCCTTTTTGTGTTTTCATATGTGCACCGTTTAGTCAACTCTATGGCAGAACTTATTTATAAATCTTTCGATTATTTAGTTACTATGCAGTGGTTATTAAATGTGAGTGTGTGAAAATACTTTTTGGCGTGTGTATAAATGTGTATAACTTTTTTAAATGTTTTATTTTTAAGCCTTTGCTTTTACTCATACACCTCTTCCCTGTGGTCAAAGCAGTTAATTATTACCCTGCCCTTCTCAATGCGATAGACCAAGCGGAAAGGAGGGATTCTTATGCTTCTATGATTCTTCAATTCATGCTTTAGCGGCTTCCCTGCTTCTGGCTGCTTTTCCAGTTTCTTTACCTGCTTAATAATCCTTAACCTTGTCGCCTTGTCTTTTATCTTCCTGAATTCTTCCCTGAATTCATCTGTGAACAGGATTTCCATTTTCACTTCATCAGCAGGTCATCAATCTCTTCAGCTTTCATCCTGGTATTAGCTTTAATGTATTTTCCTTTGCTAACCTGCTCCTCGCTCCTGCTAATCTTTTCTATCAGTTCCATGTCCTTGGTCAATGACTCCTTCTTAATCTGCTTCAGCATGATGTTTCCATCCTGGTTAAAAACAATAAACTTGGCTGATGGACTAATGCCAGCATCTTTCCTTATTTCTGCAGGTATAACTACCTGGCCGTTCTGGGACATCCTGGTTATAGCAACTTCCATAAAACATCACCTACAATATATTTTAATATTAAAACATATTGTATTATATAAATCTTTCTAATTTAAACATGCAAGAGCCTGTTTAAATAATGTCATGGTAAAATTTCGAATAAAATGAGAGAAAAATGGAAAGCTTTCAATTCTCAACTTTCAGAAGAATACGCCAATCACAATGCATAAGCCCTTTCTAAGAAACATTTATATATTGAGCCCAATAATCAATCTTTATCTAATTCAAGCAGAAGGTGATCCTAATGGTGGAAGGAATTGAGATTGTTGTTGACCCGAGAAAGCTTCTAATGCACGGCATTTACATTGTAATAATAATTGTTCTTGCAATTTTGCTCATAATTCATTGGAACGGCGGAAGCAGTGCTGTGAAGAGCACAACAAAAACAACCATTCCAGCAGCAGTGCTGAACTCGACCAACCAAACAACCAACACCACCAATGCTTCCCAGACTGCAAACCTTTGCACCAGCGGAGTAAAGGACGCTGATGAGACAGATGTTGACTGCGGAGGAACCAAGTGTCCTGGCTGCGGAGAGTTCAAGAACTGCAATGTTGACAAGGACTGTGTATCAGGACTTTACTGCTCTCAGCACATCAAGTGCGTGAAGCCGACCTGCACTGACGGGGCGAAGAACCAGGATGAGACTAATATTGACTGCGGCGGCGTGTGCGGAGGCTACTGGTGGGCTTCTGACAGCAAATGCCACAGCACAACAGAGCCTTCTGGCAAACTATCAATAACCTTATCAGCAGATGTTGGCGCTAGCGACCTAAGCGGCAACGCAATACTTAACAGCCTGACAATAAAACTGGATAATGGATTAAGCCAAACACTGATATTAACAGCAAAAGTATATGCTCTTGATGACGCAGGCATCGCAGTGTTCCCTGACCAGGCTGGAGACAACAAACCCATTGAAACTGTTAACCTGGACTCCATAACATCAGGAGCTAAGCTTAATAAAACCATAAGCTTTGTCAATAACACCCTAAGAACACTAGCCGGAGTTAAGGCAACAGATGCTTACCAGCTGCTTGTTGAGTTCAGAGACTCTGCAAACCAGCTAGTTGACAGAAAAACATGGACTAATAGTTAATAAAAAAAATAAAATTAATAATATTACCCGCCAATCTTGGCTTTAAGCCCTGCTTCTTCAAAATATTTTTTTAATTCATCCATTCTTTCCTGCAGTGGTGGTGCAATGCCTTTTAATTTGTATTCCAGCCCTAGCTTTTCATATTTGGCCTCTGCAAATTTATGATAAGGCAGCAAATCTATTCTCCCAATCCCTTTCGTTCCTTTAAGAGAAACCATTAATTCCTTTATCTGCTCAATATTCTTTGCTGTGTCAGTGATGCCTGGTATTACTGGAAACCTGATTATTACTTTGCTCTTATCTTCAAAGCTTCTCAGATTTTCAAGTATCAAATCATTAGCTATGCCTGTGTATTTTTTGTGCTCTTCATTATCCATTAATTTTATGTCGTAGAGTATCAGGTCGGTTTTGTTGGCAATGCTCAAAAAAGCTTGCCTCTGCGCATAGCCTGAGGTTTCAATGGCTGTATGAAGAAGGTGCCTCTCATCCTTGCACTTATCAAGAACAGCTTCAAGGAATTCTGCCTGCAGCAGAGGCTCTCCGCCAGAAAAAGTTACGCCGCCACCTGACGTATCATAAAAAATTCTGTCCTTATCAATCTCATCAACCAATTCATCAACAGTTATTTCTCTGGGCTTGCCAAGCTCTGACTTTTCATCCAATGATGTATAAGATGATTCTGGATTGCAGCACCACCAGCAATGGGCAGGGCAGCCTTTGAAAAAAACAAGAGTTCTAATTCCTGGACCGTCATGGATAGAGAATTTCTGGATTTTAAAGATTGTTCCTGTCTTCATAGTATCGCTTATCTTCATTTATCTTTATTGTTCATTTGAAAAATTCTTGCTTATATTAAAAAATTTCCGATTTTTATCAAGAGAAATATATAAGCAACTTTCTCCCCCAGATTTTCATGCTCTTACAAATAGCAATAGCAACACTGCTAGGAATATTTATAGGAATATTCAGCGGAATAACCCCGGGCATACACGTCAACCTTGTATCAACCACTCTTTTTGCTCTCTCACCCATTCTGCTGCAGTACACAAGCGCCTTAACACTGGCAGTATTCATAATTGCCCTTGCGGTCACCCACTCATTCCTAGATACCATCCCTTCAATTTATCTCGGAGCTCCTGATGATGAGACCGCTCTCTCAGTCCTGCCAGGCCAAAGAATGCTGCTCCACGGAGAAGCATACCAAGCAGTCAAGATAACAATCCTGGGAGCATACACTGGATTGATAATTGCAATCCTCCTAATACCATTATTCATCCTGGTAGCCAACAAGATTTATCCATTAATCAAGCCTTACCTAGCTTATCTTCTCATCTTGATAATAGCTTACATGATACTTCGAGAAAAGAAAAAATTCTGGAGCTTCCTCCTGTTCTGCCTGGCAGGAGCAGCAGGATTCCTAACTCTTTCCATTCCCAACCTCAAAGAGCCATTATTCCCTCTCTTGTCAGGATTATTCGGAATTTCTGGATTATTGCTAAGTTTTTTTGACAACACGCACATACCTGAACAAAAGATAAACAAGGAAATAGAATTAAAACCTAGGCAATTAGCAAAAGTTCTCGGAGGCAGCTCAATAGGAGTGTTCCTCATTCAGTTCTTTCCAGGAATGGGGCCTGCTCAGGGAGCAGTAATTTCCAGCCAGCTCATAAGAGATGTAAAAGACAAAGGCTACCTGGCATTGGTAGGAGCCATGGGGACCATGAGCGTAATATTCTCACTTGTAACTTTTTACACATTAGGCAAAGCCAAGGACGGAGCAATTGTAATAATATCCAAGCTAACCCAAGTTGATTTTACAGCATTCCTGATTTTAGTAGCAACTTTTCTAGTTGCTGGCTCAGTCGCAGTTTTTCTCACCCTTTTCCTGTCAAAAAAATTTTCACAGCTCATAGTAAAGATTAACTATAAAGTTCTGGTATTGTCGATCATTGGCTTTGTGGTTTTAATGTGCGTAATCCTCAACGGACCAATAGGGCTGATTTCTCTAGTAACATCTGCGGCCATAGGCTTAATAGCTCCTCTAAAAAAAATTGGCAGGAACCACGCCATGGGCTGCTTGCTGGTGCCAGTACTGGTGTACTTGCTGATATAATCAAGAGATAATCAAGAGCAAAAGCAAAAGCATTAAAAACCTTGATGAAGAACCGTGACTGTGATAATATGGTATTAGTAATTGCGCACAGAGGTTTTTCTGGAAAATACCCTGAGAATACTCTCCTTGCCATAAGAAAGGCAATAGAAGCAGGCGCTGATGGAGTAGAGTTTGACGTCCGGGCTACAAAAGACGGCAGGTTGGTCCTTTTCCACGACACCAGCCTCAAAAGACTTGTTCATGCAAAAGGCAAAATAAAAAATAAGACCTATGCTGAATTAAGAAACCTGAGAGTTAAGAAAAAAGAAAAAATACTTCTGCTGAATGACGCCCTTGAATACCTAAGAAAAAATAAAATCAAGGTTATTGTTATTGAAGTAAAGATTAAAGGGTTTGAAAAAGAAATAATGGACATGGTGACAAAGAAAAAATTAGCTTCAAAAGTCATCTTGAGCTCGTTTCATGCTTCTGTTATAAAAAATTTTTATGAGTTTAATAAAAAAGTCAGATTAGCATATATTATGGACAACAAGCCTGACCGGTTTCGGACATGGAGAGTCTTGAACAAGAAAGTAAAGCTATATTCTATTCATCATTTTCACAGGAGGCCCTTGTCAACCAAGAGATTCATAAAGAGAATTAAAAAAAATGGCCTGAAAGTCCTGCCTTGGTTCTCCATCAATTACTCAAATGAGGAGAAGAGGATGCGCCAGCTCATAAGGATGGGTGTGGACGGCATAATCACTGACCGCCCTGATATCCTGAAGATAATGATAAAGGAAGAACAGCTCAGGAAAAGAAAAAAGTAAAGAAACAGAAATGAACAACTTCGGCCTAAAGGCCGAAGTATCTTACCGAAGTTGTTCATTCAAAAAGGAAGACCTCGACCTTAAGGAAGAGGTATTCTCTTTTTGTAATAAAAGAAAAAGAAATGGAGCTTCTTAATTCAAATTAATTTTTTGATTCTAAGATTCTAATCTTATTGATTCTTTTGATTCTTAATTTCTTCCACGCCCTCCTTCAGGCTTAAAAGTTCCTCCTTGCCAGTCTTCATATCTCTCAGCTTGACTTTGTTCTGCTTTAGCTCCTGCTCACCAACAATGACTGCGTAAGGAATCTTCATGGTATTAACATATGAGAGATTCTTGCTTATGCCCCTGCCCATAAAATCCATATCAGCTTTCACTCCTAAGTCTCTGAGCTCCTTGCATATTGCAAAACATTTTTGCAAAGTTTTTATTGGGATAACAAAAGCATTCGTTACTGTTTTTTTCTCAAAACCTTTTTTCTCTGACCTGAAAACATCAGTTATTACGTCCAGGCCGAAGCTTATTCCAATGCACGGATAGTCTTTTTTGCTCTCGAGCAAACCGGAAATCATGTTGTCATACCTGCCTCCGCCGCAAATGGATGAACTAACATCAGTTTTTTTAGCAAAGCCTTCAAAGATGGTGCCTGTGTAATATCCGAGCCCTCTCGCAAGTGCAACATTGAAGACAACATTCTTCTTCTGCTCACCTGAAAGATAGGAGAAAACCTCCTCGATTTCCTTGATGCCTTGTTTTCCAATGTCATTCTTTATTATGCTCTTTAACATGCTGATTTTTTCCTCAGGAGTTCCTGAGATGTCAAATGCGCTGAGCAGTTTTGCGATCTTGTCGTCATCAATTCCTTTTTGCTCCAGTTCCTTTCTCACTTCCTCCTTGCCGAACTTCTTCAACTTGTCAATAGAGATTATGACTGAGTCTGCAAGCTCGTCTTTGATGCCTGCGAACTCAATGATGCCCTTGAGAATCTTCCTGTTATTAACCTCGAGATAAGCATCCAGCCCTAATGCCTTGAACACGTCCAATACCAAGGACAGGATTTCAGAGTCAATGCTCATCTCCTTGCAGCCGACAACGTCAACATCGCACTGCCAGAACTGCCTGTACCTTCCAAGCTTTATTGGTCCGTCACGAAAAACAGGCCCTATCTCGTAGCGCTTGAAAGGCATGTTCAATGATGGGTTCATGCCTATGAACCTTGCGAATGATAAGGTCTGCTCAAACTTCAAGCCCAGTTTTCTGCTGCCCTGGTCTGTCAAGGTGAATACTTCCTTCATCGCATCAGACTCTGCTCCAGCGCCAGCTTTGGCAGAAAGCAGTTCATACCTCTCGATGATAGGAGTCTCTAATGGAGAATAGCCGTAGCGCTCAAACACATTCACCAGCCTATTAACTACTTCGTTCCTCAATATCTTCTCTTCGGGAGCAAAGTCCCTTGTTCCTTTCGAGTTCTCAAGCCTCATGATACTACCTCCTGAATCATATTTTTATATAAATCTTTCCAAAGAAAAAATAAAGGGCGACAACAAAAGCTGCGGCTTTTGAACCTCCCTTTACTTCGTAAAGGGCGGTATCCGGGATTTGAGCCCGGACCAGGAGATATCTGCAGGCAACCTGCAGAGCCAAAAGCCCTGCTTTTGCTTCCACAGTCTCCTATGCTAACCAGGTTACACCAATACCGCCAATTTTTTAGTAAAAAATTGAGTATGCTCAAGAACTTTTGGTTTTTGGCATCCCAAAACGCTACGAGCGTTTTGATGAAAAAACTTAAGGAGGATATTCTCGCTTCGCTCGAAACCCTCCGAACTACATTCTTTTGTCTTGCAGTCTTCTGTATGAAGACAATCACCAAGAAATGCAAGTTGTTTATAAATGTAATTATCAAGAACTCGTTCTCTATTTATGAAGATAATCAGCTCCTTGCATTCGCTGAAGATTATCTCCTCGGTTTATAAATTTTTTGCCAGAACACTTATGTTACTACTAAATAAGTATTACAAAGTGGAAAGATTTATAAATGAATAAAAACTAATGCCGCTTTATGAATGAAGACTTATCTGAGGAACAAGATTTGGAAGAACTTCTAAAAGAATTGCCTCCTCAAAAAAAAGCTGTAGTAGTGAGCCTGATAGAAATAGATCCATTAACGAGATTAGGCAATGTAAGAAAGTTTAATAGAGCCCAATTCTCTTTAGCCTCAAGAGTTCGCAGAGGAGAAGATTTGGTAGTAATTGCGCTTTCAGCAGATATAGATCATTTTAAGGACATAAATGATAAATATGGTCATGACTCAGGGAATCGTGTTCTGAAAACCCTCGGTGAGTGCTTAAGAAATGAGATAAGAGATTATGAAAACTTTTATAGAATTGGAGGGGAAGAGTTCCTAGGATTATTTTATGGCGTCGATCTAAAAGAGGGTTTTTGGATGGCTGAGCGTTTAAGAAAAAGCATTTCAGGACAATGTAAATTCTACAAAGCTGAAGATAGCGAGCTTTACCCTATAAAAGATAACAAATATCATGATAAACGAGGAATTGAACATCAAGTTATTGAACCCAGTAATATTGTTGGGATAACAATGAGCTTCGGAATAGCAGGATATTCTAGTTCAGATGATAATCTGGATAACTTTATAGCACAATCAGATAAAGCTTTATACGATGCAAAACACAGTGGCAGGAATAAAGTAAAAGTCTGGACTGAAAGACTTATTTAATCAACCAGCTCAAAATACATTCTTCTATTATTCTTGCCCTTGTTCTCAAGGTTAACAATTTTTATGCCTTTAATCTCTCCAGTGCTTCTTAGATGAGTGCCTCCGCAGCCTTCGATTGTGAATCCTTCTATCTCGACCAATCTTACCTGTTTTATCTCTGGAGGGAAACCTTTAGCCAATGTTGTTAACCTGCTCAGCTTCTCCTCTGCTTCTTCCCTGCTCACAATTGAAAGATTTACTTTGAGGTTTGCCTTTACTATCTCATTGGCTTTTTTCTCGTACTCAGAAAACTTTTCCCTGTCAAAATTATCAAGGCTGAAATCAATCCTTGACTTGTCCAATCCTAGTTGATTCCCAGTTATCTTGGCGCCTGCTTCCTTTTCAATAACATTGGCGATGACATGGGCTGCTGTGTGCATGCGCATATGCTTGTACCTTCTGTCCCAGTCAATAATCCCGCACACCTTGTCGCCCGTCTTTAATCCTGCAGGAGAGAACTCGTGGCTGATAACATCGCCGAACTTGGCAACAAAAACAACAGAGAACTCTGCGCCATCATTCATCCTGATAAGCTTGCCAGTATCATAAGGTTGGCCTCCTGCGTTGGGATAGAAAGCAGTCTTGTCAAGAACAACAAACTTGTCATCCTTGACGCTCTCAACAATAGCCTCGAATTCTTTTAGGTAACAATCAAGCAAATAGAGCGCTGTAGTCATAACATCATCACCTCGCAGAGCAAAGAAACCAAATTCTTTTTTATATTTTACCAAATATCAAACATCCATCCTAGCTTCTTGACTTCCTCATTACGCTCTTTTAATAATTTTACTTCAGGATTATTTCTGATAGCGCTAGCAAGCTCAACAATAGCTCGAACATAATAGTCTGAATGATTATAAGCCCAGATGACCTTCCAATTGGCTGTGCCTTTTACACAGGTCTGGTTGTTCTGCTCGGGATTCCATCCTGCTTTCTGAAGATAATATGCGACAGAGTATATCCAATCAACCATGCTAAATAAGTCTCCTTTGAAATCACCATTCTTACCAATGAAAAGTTTAGGAATGTTTTCAATCATAAATTGGCCTGGAAATGCGCAGACCGCATATGATGAGCGTATGTCCATAATATCAATTTTCCTTTCTTCACCTAGGTGTATTAAAGCTTTTAGCTGGGTGTAAGCGAATTCTTTCATTTTTGAGCTATAAAGCGAAACTGCTGCATTAAATGCTTGATAATCTCCTAAATTTCTTCCATAAGTTGATTCCACGCCTAAAATTGCGGCAATAGTGTATGCTTCAATGCCATGTTTTTTTTCAGCGCCAAATAAATCATTTGCGTAGTCCTTAACAAAATCCGGACCTGCCTTAATCTTTGCGTCTAAGTCTAATTTTTTTCTGTACTCCTCATATGTTACGGCTTTTTGTTCAGGATTGAAGATGAAATAGTCAGAGATTTCGGGGTGAATTTTAAACCTCTTGTCATCATAAAATGCTTGGATCTTTTTTTTGTCAAACCCATCCTTTTCAAGCCTGCGCGCCAAGCCATCAAGCGAATTTTGAATTCGCGTTTCGAGCGTTAGATAATACTGGAGTTTCTTTGGCGGCACAAAAGGGTCTCTGTGTTCAAGTATGGATTGGATTTCTGTCTTTTTTATTAGTGGTTGAGCCGGCTTTTGTTCTCCAATAGCATTGGCTGCTGCTGATAAAAGAATGGTTCCACCAATCAGTAATTTTTTTAATAGGCATCTGCTCATCGTTGCTGCTTTAAGAGAGAGAGTTGCCTATAAAAACTTTTTTATTCAGAACCAGTCCTAAGCCTCGATTTCATATTCAAAATAATCGTCCCACGGATTCTCTTGCCTTTCCATCTGCTTGATTGTCAAGTGCTCGAAATAGCGCCTAAAAGGCCTCATCGAATTGCCGTGAGCAGAAATAGCTACATTCACCTTGTTCCTCTTCATGAAAGGAATCAACTCTTTGATAAAGCTTAGCACTCTTTTTTCCACCATCTTCAGGCTCTCGCCGCCAGGAGGAGGATAATCATAGGCCCTGTGCCACTTGTCAAATCTTTCCTTGCCGTACTTTGCAATTAGGGTCTTGTGGTAAAGCCCTTGGAAATTTCCATAGTTTCGCTCAATCATCTTGTCATTGGTTATGATTGTACAGCATTCAGGATGATACTTAAGAACTTCTTTTAAAGTGTCCTTTGACCTTGAGAGTCTGGTCTGGAAAGCAACATCAATCCTCTTATTCTTCAGCTTCAATGCAATTTTCTTAGCATCTGCTATTCCCTGAGGCGCAAGCTTGGAATCCTTCCAACCAGCACACCTGTGCTCCTCGTTAAAGTAAGTCTGTCCGTGCCTGAACAAGTAGATGTGAAGCTTCATAACAATTAAAACAAGAACCAGAATATAAAAAGTTAACTAAAAATTAAATTATAGAACCTACTTCAGCACCCATCCGGTCTTAATATACCACAGATACAGGTCGAGTTCTGCGCAGCTCATTCCCAACTTGCCTGCAAGTTGCCTGAATTTCTCCTCTATCTCAAGATATTTTTTCCTGTTAAGGCTCTTAGGCTTCTCAGCTATCATGCCGTCGTCTTTCATCAGGTTGAGTATGTGTCTGTCTAGGACTGCTAAATCAAAATAGCCGACATTCCTAAGGAAATGGCTTGACTCTTTATATCCCAGTCCCTTGATATTCTTCACCAGCCATTCTCTTGCATCAAGCTGCCCTTTGCGTCCCTCCTTCTCTGCTATTGGTTTAATAATATCTTTTATGTTCATATTTTTTCTTGCTTCAACTATAAACTTTGCCTTGTTGTTATGGAAGCGATGCTTGTTCCTTTTTATTGCGCCTCTCAGGTCGTCAAAGCACATGGCGCAGAATCCTAAAGCGGTGACTTCTTTCTGGACTGCAATGGCAGTCTTTGCCTTGGAATTAGCAGTCAGGATGCAGAAGCACATCTCTCCAAACCATTCGTTGTTGTTCTTCTTGTTAAAATCAGTGAATATTCTTAGTTTCTTGTCTATTGTATTCTTTATCTCGCTCTTCCTTAATTGTTGGACTGAATTAACGAGTTTTCCCATCTTGTTCTTGCTCACTTGTTTCTTAATACCCTGCATTAGTTCATTAGTACCCTGAAAAATTCTCTGTTATTATATTATCCTCGCTAACACCCGCAGCTTTGAGAGAACCAACAATCGCAGTCACCATTGGAGGAGGCCCTGCTATCATATAAGTGCGGCTGTTGGGCTTTTGAAAATAATCCTTGATGAACTGAGCATCAATCTTTCTCGTCTCGCCTTTCCAGTTCGGGTCCTGGGTCATGGTGAACACGACCTTGGCATTCCTTGCCTTTTTTCCAATGCTCTGCAGCTCGTCAAAAAAAGCAGTTGATTCTTTGTCGCGGTTAGAATAAATCAAGGTAAGCCCGTAATACAGATTCTTCTCCTTAACATAGCTCAGCATGCTCACGAATGGTGTTATCCCAATGCCGCCGGCAATGAAGACCAAAGGCCTTAATTTATTTTTTGGCAGAATAAAATTTCCTGCGACATTATCAATCTCAACCTCTGTTCCGACAGCCAGCTGGTTCAATGATTTTTTAAAAGCGCTCTCGCTCAGCCTAGTAGCGAACCTAAGAATGCCTTTTTCCTTCGGCGAGTTAACAATTGAAAAATACCTCTGGCTTCCCTTCTCATCATTATAAGGAGGATTTATTAGCTTGATTAAGAAGAACTGGCCTGGCTTGAAATCAAAATTCAATCTTTGGTCAAGCAACTTTAACTTAACCATTAATGTTCCTTTAGCTATCTCTTTCTTCTCAGTTATTACTGCTTTCATTTTACCGGTTTGTCTAATCTAAAATTCTAAAAATAAGCAAGCACGCCGAGCACTCCGTGAATAATAGCAAGAGCGATTGATATTCTTGCCATTATCGGATGCCACTTAAAAGGAATCTTGCTATTTCCTTTCTTGTTCATTATAGCAATTGAAGCTGTGAACAAGAAGCAAAGCAATGTTATTATTCCCGCGTACATTATGAGCGGCTTGCCAAAGATTTGAAAATAGGTTATGTTATTCAGCATTTTTTTCCTCCTTATTCTGTTACGATTATTGTGCTTTCCACAATCCATGCAAGTTGCAGTACTCCCTAGCAATTATCTTGCTCGCCTTGACGCAGAACTCTGCCTCTGGCTTCATGCCTGGCTTCAGGAATTCCTTGTAGCTCTTGCCGTCAGCAATGATTTCAATCCATTGGATGTAATGCTTCTCCTCCATTGGGTGAGGCACACTACCAATCTTCACCTTAAATCCTGTCTTGGTCTTTTCTATTACAGGCACATGCTTCTCCTGAGCAGCATCAGTTGAGTTCTCTTTTAGCAGCTGCATTGGCTGGCCGCAGCAGACCAGAGGGCCTCCGCCGACAAAGTTAATCTGTATAATGTTTCCGCAGATATTGCACTTGTAGACTTGATGCATTTCTATTGCCATTCTGATCACCTCAAACTTTTTCGAAAAGTTTGATCAAAAAAATTTAGTGGGATATTCATTGCATGAAATCCCACGAATTATTTCTTATTTTTCTTATTAGAGGCATCTTTAGTACTCCTCGCATTTTACCTGATAAAAGGTTGTTGGGTGGTCGCAGGCAGGGCACTTGGTTGGTGGCTCCTTGCCAAAATGCACATAGCCGCATTCCCTGCAAACCCACCAGGTCTCCTTACTCTTCTTGAAGACAGTGCCGCCCTCAAGCTCCTTCAGGAGCTTCTTATACCTTTCTTCATGATGGCTTTCTGCAATTCCTATTGACCTTAATCGCTTGGCCAGCTCTGGCAAGCCCTCTTTCTCAGCAGTATCTGCGAATTCAGGATACATCTTGGTGTACTCATGATTCTCTCCCGCAATGGCTGCTTTCAGATTATCAATGGTGGCTCCATAAGTTGTTGGGGCTTCTGCCTCTACCATTATAGGGTCGAGCTTTTCCTTGCTCTTCCTCTTAAGCTCATTAATCTGCTCAAACAATCTCTTGGCGTGAATTCTCTCGTTCTCTGCAGTTACTGTGAAGATGTCAGCTATCTGCTCGTAGCCTTCTTTCTGCGCGACTTTTGCATAGAAAGAATATCTGTTTCTCGCCTGGCTCTCTCCGATAAATGCTTTGGTTAGGTTCTGTATTGTCTTCTTCATTTTTCACCCTCCTAATATTTCTATAATATTCACAACATATTCATAATCCGCTCTAATTTTTATTCAACTCTTTATTATTTTATAATATGATAATACTGCAAACAGGCTCGTATTTAAAATTTTTATTAATTTCTTAACTTTTTAAAAGAAAAACAGGAGCAGACAGGGGGTAAGTCGTGCCTGCTCCTGAGATTTCAAGGTGTTCTTGCATCACCTCGATCCCTTGTTTTTCATCTCTTTTGTCAGCAGCATTTTATCAGCAGTCCTGGATGTTCTCTGTAATTTCCGCGATGTTAAATGTCTTGAAGTCTGGATCGCCTCTCGCGCTTTCCTCTTGTAGGCTAGTTCTGGAGTTCTCTGCAACAAAGAAATAACCGTTTTTGTCAAGCTCCCAATGATAAAGGTCGCCGACTAAAAAGCTTTTCTGGCTCAGATCGTCATGGTTTAATTCTATCATGCCATCACCTCCTCAAAAGATTCCATTTCTTCCATGTCTTTTATTGTTGGAATGCTATGGTTAAGCTCCCAATAGGCAGTCCTAATCTCCTTGAGCAGAAGCTCCTGCTGGATTTCTTGCGCATTCGTCATGAAAATCGCCTCCCAAGCCTTTACTGAAAAGGCTTATAGAACTTGCTTGGCGGCGTCTTTATAAATTCCTTATTAAAGCAATCTCATTAGTAATCCTGCATAAGATTTAAAAAGGAATTTACTAATCCGTGATGAGAATGGTGCACCTGTACTTTATGCCGAACTGGTTTGTTGGCTATAATATTCTATTGCATATAATTTTTTGTATAATAACTTTATTAGTGAGTCTTTTTGCTTTTAGAGTTCACAAGATGTCAGGGCAGAGGCAGCCCAAACTCTTTAGCATAGCTTTTCTTTTTGTTTCCCTGGCTTTTTTTATTGAATCTATTATGAACCTGCTCATACTGGCTGAACTGAATGAGCATGTCACCCTAGTTTTAGAGGATATAACCTCGATAGCTCTCTTTAATTTCATAATTAACTATGCTCACATAATCCTTTTTAGTATTGGGCTTGTAACCTTGGCGTACATGACTTTTAGGGTAAGAAGTGCAAAAATATATTCTTTGCTTTTAATCATAACTCTGGTGCCTTTGTTCTTCACCTCAAACCCGCTTTATCTCTATTATCTTACATCATCTATTTTATTAATCTATATTCTTGCTCATTATCTAATTAATTATTTGGGTAAAAAACAGACTCGCACTCTGCTTGTGCTTTTTGCTTTTCTCCTGCTGCTGTTTGGCAACATTCAAGTCTTCTTCTCTATATCAAATCATGAAATTTATTATGTTATAGGGCATTTCATTGAACTAATCGCCTATCTACTCATCTTAATGAATCTTATGTTGGTGTTGAAACATGAACAAAAAGCGCGACCGGCTCCAGGTCATTCATGATATTTTGAAAGCTATCCAGGATAGGAATGGCAGGATTAAGCCTACCCATATCCTTTACAAGTCAAACTTGTCTCACCAGATGCTGGAGGAATACCTTGGCGAGCTGATTTCAAAAGGATTTGTGGTGGAGAATAACTCCAAGACTGGAAAAACCTATTCTTTGACTCCGAAAGGATTTGAGTACCTGAATAAGTACAGGATGATTGTTGAGTTTGTTGATTCATTCGGCTTAAATGAGCCGCAGGATATCAAGACTTGACAGAAATTGATGCAATTTGAAAAACTTTAAAAGCAAGAACTATTTAACTATGCCCGGAGGGTGGGAGAGCAGGAACTGTTTTTTCAAAGTTCTAAATCCAATCTGTAATCACCGTTGCAAGCTTGGTTTGGTGCAAGAAGAAACACAGCTCCCCCACTTCCCTTATTATAATATAAAGATTTGAAAATAAGTCCTTGAAAATTATGAAAAGAGGTGTATTCAATGACTCAGTGCAAGATTTGCAATGTGGATTTCACAGACCAGACCACTTCAATCGTTATGTGCAAGCACAAAGGCGGCGACGTCCATTTTGGATGCTGCATTGACCTGTGCAGTTGGGATAAGAAGCCATGCTCCAATGCGGTCGGAGTCTTTGGGAAAATCTAAATCCCGTGGCGGTAGAATATTTTTTCTAAGTTCTTTTTCGTAATTTGCTTCTCAGTCTATAATCCTATGTTCTTTATTATTATTTCAGGCTTGAACTCTATTAAATCCTCGTATCTCTGGCCAGTTCCCAAGTATATGATAGGCTTTTGGGAGACATAGCTGACGCTCACAGCTGCCCCGCCTTTCTCGTCAACATCAGCCTTGGCCAGGATTATGGCATCAATGCCAACAGTTTCATTAAAGAGCTTGGCTTGCTCCACGCAATCATTGCCTGTGATGCTCTCGCCTACAAATATCTTGAGGTCTGGCTTGTTAACCCGGACAAGTTTTTTTAGCTCGTTCATCAGGTTGTCGTTTGAATGCAGCCTTCCTGCTGTGTCAATCAGTACAACATCAATGCCTTTTGCCTTGGCGTGCTTTATGGCGTCGAAAGCAACAGCAGTAGGGTCTGATTCATAGTCATGCTTTATCATCTTGACTCCCAGCCTATTTGCATGTTCTTCCAGCTGCTGGATAGCTGCTGCTCTGAAAGTGTCGCTGGCAGCAAACACCACTGATAGTTTGTTCTTCATCAGCAGATAAGCTATTTTAGCCATGGTTGTGGTCTTGCCGCTGCCATTAACTCCTATAAATGTGATTATGTAAGGCTTTTCTTTTTTCTTTCTTGCCTCTTCTACAAGGTTGAAGCGTTTGCCTATGAAGAGGCTCTTAACAGATTCTCTTAATGAATCCTCAATTAGCTCGTCAACTCCTTTCCTGCTGATCTTGCCTGTTGTCAGGTCTGCTTTTAGGTCTGCTTTTATTTTCTCAATAACCTCAATGGCCACATTATTCTCCATGAGCACTACTTCGAGATCCCAGAAAAGCTTTTCAAACTTCTCATCAGAAAGCTTGACAGTGGTAAAAGTCTCTTTTATTTTTTTGAAAAATCCTTTTTTTTCAGCCGGTTCTTCTTTCTCCTCTTCAACCTGAGAAATCTGAGCAACTTCAGGCTCGTTTTTTACTTCAAAACTTGGCTTCCTTTCTCTTTCTATTGTTCTCTCTGGTTTTTTCTCTTCAGCTTTTATTGAAAGTTCCTCTTCTTTTTTCTCCTTTCTGCCAAATAGCTTCTTGAAGAAGGAAGATTTTTCAGGCTTTTCCTCAGGAGGCGCAGGGGCTTTCTCAAATTCTTCTTTTCTTTTCTTTTCCTCTCCCTCTTTTACTATCTCTTCTTTTTTTTCAGTTCTGAGCTTTTCCTTAAAATCAAGAATTTCATTTTCAACAGGCTTTTCCTCAAACATAACTTCGGTTTCTTTTTCTTCTCTGCTTTCTTCTCTTTCTTCTTTCTCCTCTTCCTCTTTGAGCTCGTGCATTTCCTGCTCAAGCTCTGTCTTAATCTCCTTTGCTTCGGTCTCAACTATTTCCTCTTCAAGCTCCTTATCCTTGGCTTCTTCGCTCTCAGCAAACTCAGCCTCTGCCTCAGGTTCTTCTTTAGCTTCTTCTTCAAACACCTCTTCTGCTTTTTTCTTAATGCTGACAGGCTCTTTAGAAATTTCAGGAACAGCTTCAACAACTTCTTCCTTGACTTCTTTCTTGATTTCTGCTTCCTGCTCTACCTTTTTAGAAAAAATAGAAACAGCTTGCTTGAGCTTTTCCTTGAGGAACTTGAACATGTCGGACCTCTTTATTAGACCTCTTTTTTACTTCTTTGTTCTTTCTTTATTCTGACTGCAAGACTTCTGCTTGTTTTATGAGTTGATCAAACTTGGCTAGAAGATCGCTTCTATAATTAGTAATCTCTGCTTCCTGACCTTGGAGCATCTTAACTGCTTCATCAATGCTCTTGGTAACCACAACATTATTGCCAACATTAACCTTTACTTCTTTGTTGTTCTCTAGTCTTGCCTTGACAAATACTCCGTTAGTGATGGGCGCGAATATCTGATCTCCTTTCTTAAGCTTGGATAATTCTTTTAGGAAAATAATAACATTCCTGATTTCTGTCAACTGCTGGTCAAAGCTCTGTAAGTACTGCTGCAACTGCCTCACCTGCTGGTCAATCATCTGGAGTTGCATGTACTTGTTCTGTTCAGATTCTTGCTTTTTACTGGTAGCACTGCTGCTATTGCCTCCGCTACTACTGTTACTACTCTTACTGCTAGCGCTGGTCTTTCTATCCATATTCTTAATTACCTTTTTCGTCGCCATAAAGGGCAAGAAACAGCCAGAGTTTAAAAAGATTAACCTTTTATTACTTTTAGTTCTGTGGGCGTTGTATCATCTTGAAGAAATTGTCTTTTATTAATTCAGAAAACTTAGAATTAGGAGCATATGCTGGGTGCTCGCTGAGCATGAACTCTTGGATTGCTTTTAAATCACCATCAGGAATCTTTTCAAGGAACATTTTCGTGAAGGAAAGTATTTTATTTTCTTTGCTCTCTTTTTTCTTAAGCTCTTCTTTTGATAAGCCACTATCTGTTTCCTGGAAATCAATATCATAGCCAGGCCCTAGCATTTTGCTGAAAATATATTTTGTTCTGGCCATATGGTAGTCTGATGTGACAACCGTAATGTTTTTCCATTTTTTTGGCTCAAGGAAAAGTGTTCTAACAAAAAAAGCATTTCCTAGCGTATCACCTGATTTTTCTTCGGTAAAAATATCCTTTGTATCAATTCCCAAAGAAACAGCATACATCTTCATTGCCTTGGCTTCTGTTCTCTTGAGCTCATAATCAATAGTAAAAGGGCACTTTCCCGACATGATTATTCTCTTTGCCAAGCCTTTCTTGTAAAGTTCAAAACCTTTCTCAACCCTGCGCTTTGCAATTGCTGGCAGAGAACCATCAGGATTTATTCCGCTCCCAAGAATTATTATGGCATCTCGAGTCATTCTTTTGTCTCATTATTTTTTTGAGTCTTTGATTTCAGGTGCGGGTTCAGTGGAGTTTTCTTTAGCCTCTTCTGGTGGCAGAATGGGTTGGGTGTTAATATCTTGATTTTGGAGCATTTCAATCTCTATCTCTCCGAAATGAACTTTCTGGTACATGTCAACCTTTCGCTGGTTTTCGAGATGAAGGAGTGGAATGAAAGTGTAAACTTTGTCTTCTTTGGAATCAGAAGGTATTAGCTCGCTGAATGTTAATCTGTGTGTTTTGCTTGCATCATCAGCATTGCCGTTGGTGTTATAATATGTTTGGACTTTGTGGTAAACATCCTGGATAAGCTCACCCATGTCAATGAAGTTCTCAGGAGCCTTTACCTTAACATTGGGTTCTATATATATTGGTCTTCTGTTCTCAACCTCTAGAGCCTTCTCAAGTGCTTCTACTAAATCATATACAGAGACTTTTCTTTTTCTTGGTTGAGGAGTTCTTGGCACAAGGCCTGGAGCGAGTATTTTTTCTCTTCGGGGTGAGTCAAGAGGCAGCTCATCAAGTAGTTCTCCTGGATCGTCCAGAGAAGAGATGAGATTGTCTAGGACAGCAATATCATCTTCTAAGAACCTGTCGGACTTTAGCTTTAGGAGAATGGCTGATGCCAGCACTACCTTGCCGCTTATTCTGAAGTCCATTTCGCGCAGTTTTCTTAGCATTTCAAGGAATTTATGAGCTATCTCTGATATGTCAACGTCCCAGGGATTCATTCCTTCTGTTCTGACCAAATCATAGATGATGTTCTGCCAGGTAATATCGTCTTCCTGGAATAGCATGCTGAATATTTTGTCTTGTGGTCCGCTCGTTCCTAAAGATACTAAATCCATATCAGTATGGTTTTTAGGTACGTTAATATTTAAATCTTCCGTTTTATTAGTCAAAGTCATTTCTTCAAGGATTAGAAACCTTTTTAAAAAGCTTCTCAGTCAACAAGAATTATTATGTGGGCCCATGGTCTAGCGGCTCAACCTTTTTGTGAAAAGCAAAGAGTTCCGCAGATGATACCGCCTTTACACGGCGTAGGTCGCCGGTTCAAATCCGGCTGGGCCCATTTCTTAACATGACACAAAAGAAACAAAAACAAATAGTTAAGACAATCGAGATTCTGAAAGAAAAATCCAAGCTTTCAATGCTCGGCCAGTTTTCACGAGAAGAACCATTCTATATCTTGATAAGCACAGTTCTTAGCGCTAGGAATCGCGATGAGATGACTATGAAAGCGACAAGAAAATTATTTTCAAAGTATAAAACTCCTGAGCAGATTGCGAAGGCGCCCTTAAAAAAACTTGAGCCGCTCATCAAGCAATCCGGATTCTATAGGACGAAGGCAAAGCGAATAAAGGAAATCAGCAAAATATTAATTGAGAAATATAAGGGCAAAGTTCCTGAGAACTTTGACAAACTAATTGAATTGCCGGGTGTTGGCAGGAAAACAGCAGGTTGCGTCATGGTTTATGCCTTTGGAAAGCCCGCGATACCAGTGGATACCCATGTCCACAGGATTTCTAACAGACTGGGATGGGTAAAGACCAAGACAAGGGAGCAGACAGAACAAAAGTTAATGAAGCTCATACCAAGAAAGTACTGGCTGGATGTCAATGAAGTTCTGGTTATTCATGGGCAGACTGTGTGCAAGCCAATAAGGCCTTTGTGCGAAAAATGCAAAGTAACAAGATATTGTGATTATTATAGAAATCTTTTCTCGCAAAAAAGTTAGATCTTAAAAAAATTAAAACATTAGAATTTAAACTTTTTTAAATTTTAAACTTTACACTTTACTTATCAGCAGGAGCCTGCTGTTTGAGCAGTTTCATTGGAGCATTTGTCCCAGAAGAGAAGCTTTCCATTGCAATCATACCATCCTTCGCTTCTGGTGCCAATGGCGCCACAAGTTCTGATGCATTCTCCTTTCAAGCATTTTCCAGCATAGTATGCTCCTTGTTCACAAGCACTGCCGTCAGAAAAAAGGCAAAGCTCGACTTGACCATTAGCGCCGTAGACGATCTTGTCCTGTCCCCCGTCATTTATGCATTTCAAATATGCAGGGGTCTCGCTTATAGTTGGATTATTCTGAGAATTCAGAGAAGTTTTCTGCTGAGCTGTGCATCCAAAAAGTAAGAGCGTTAGTGTTAAGCAGCAAATGATTGCTATGCTAAAATTACTTTTGACCATTTCTGGAGAAACATTGCTTATCTTTAAATGTTTTTTCAATCACTCTTAAGCATTTTTAGGGAAAGCTTTATAAACCAAACTGCTTTTTAGTAGCTTTAGTAACATATGGGGAAGACCTTGAAACGTTTTCTTTTATGTTATAGAAAATAAATAATGGGGCCCCAAAAGCTATGCTTTTGATGCCTAAAAAATTAGAAAGTATTGGAGGAAGTAAAATGGGAGACTTTAGAGGCGGCGGTGGCGGTGGTTTCCGAAGAGATTTCGGCCCGCGAGAGATGCACAAAGCAACCTGCTCTGAGTGTGGTAAGGAATGTGAAGTTCCTTTCAAGCCAGTTGAGGGCAAGCCTGTTTTTTGCAAGGACTGCTATATGAAAAAGAAGAAGAGATTCTAATTTTAGTAGTATAGTCTAAAACACTTTTATCTTTTTTATTATTTTTTTTTCTTTCTTTAGAAATGCTTGTTTTTTATTATATAGTTTCAAGAATACAAATGTTTAAAAATGTAATTCTCATAGAAAAAATCATAGCTTATACTTACTAAGAAGGTGGTTGAAATGTATGAGGAAATAGAAGATGAAAGAAAAGCCCTGTGTGAGAGATGCAGAAAATTCGTTCCAGTCACAGACATAAGATACCTGCCAAAAGGGGATAATTCGCGAATGGCATTATGCACGTCCTGCCTAAAAACATTCAATGCAGACAAGAAGGATAAGAAGAAAACAGTTCAATCAACAGGCATGTCAAGCAGCGGCAAAACCTATTTTTGTGGTAGGTGCAGATACAAATTCACATTCAATCTTGCAGGCAATGCAGAACTAAGATGCCCTTACTGCGGCAAGAAGGATAAAATAATGGAGAACAAGGATATTGACGCTGATTCTCTCCTAAGAACAGCTGATGATTAAATTTCCGAGTTATAAGACTGTATGAATATGGAGCCACGAGAATATTATTGAGAATAATCTTTCCGAATAACCTTTCTTCCATATTTTTTATAAATAGAAGCTTTTTCTTTCAATAACATGATAGAATTCATGGACAAGCCTTACAAGGATGAGGAAATAATCAAGAGCATGCATCCTTTGGTTAAGGAGTGGTTCTTGAACAAATTCAAGACATTTGCCCCGCCTCAAAAATTCGCAATACTTAATGTACATAGCAGAATAAACACTTTAATCAGCAGCCCGACTGGCAGCGGTAAGACTTTGAGTGCTTTCCTAGCAATAATTAATGAGCTGATTGGTCTTTCAGAACATAATCTGCTCGAGGATAAGGTTTACTGCATTTATATAAGCCCTTTGAAAGCTTTAGCCAATGATATTTCGCGTAACCTCCTTGAGCCATTGGAAGAAATGGAAGCTTTTGCGAGAAAGAAATTAGGAATAAGAGTGGCTGTGAGAACAGGAGACACCTCGGCGAGTACAAAACAAGCAATGCTGGCAAAACCTCCGCACATATTGATAACAACACCTGAAAGCTTTGCTATCATGCTCTCATCAATCAAGTTTAAGGACAAAATAAAGGATGCGCAATGGTGCATTGTGGATGAGATTCATGCCTTGGCTAGCAGCAAAAGAGGAGCTCATCTCTCGCTAAGCTTGGAAAGGCTTCAATCGCAGACTAATTTTACAAGGATTGGATTGTCAGCAACAGTTGCTCCCCTTGAAGAAGTAGCCAAGTTTCTGGTTGGCTTTGATGCAAATGGAAAACCCAGGGATTGCAAGATTGTGGATGTTAACTTTGCAAAACAACTTGACCTCAAAGTATTAAGCCCTGTCAAGAACCTGATGAGCGCAACCTATGATGAGATAAACACAGAGACTTACACCTTAATTGACCAGCTCATCCAGAGCCATAAGACAACGCTAATATTTACCAACACCAGAAGCGCAACAGAAAGAGTGGTGCATCACCTTAAGGAAAGATTCCCAAAGCATTACATGAAGATAGAAGATGCAAAAGAAGAGGCACAGATAAAAGAAACTGCAGAGCTTGCAGAGATTGAAGGAGGTATTGGTGGGTATAAGAGCCTTATCGGAGCTCATCACGGCAGCCTCAGCAAGGAGCACAGGCTTAATGTCGAAGAAATGCTGAAAAAAGGAGAGCTGAGAGTTGTGGTGTCGTCCACCAGCCTTGAACTTGGTATTGATATTGGTTACATTGACCTGGTGATTCTGCTTGGAAGTCCAAAAAGCGTTGCCCGAGCGCTGCAAAGGATTGGAAGGAGCGGCCACAAGCTGCACGACACAGCGATGGGCAGGATTATTGTGATGGACAGGGATGACCTTGTGGAGTGCAGTGTTTTATTGAAGGCAGCCCTAGAGAAAAAGATTGACAGGATAGACATACCATCTAATTGCCTGGATGTGCTTGCACAGCAGGTGCTGGGCATTGCTTTGGAAGAGCAGAAACATATCGATGATATACTAAAGATTGTAAGAGGCAGCTATAACTTCCACAGCTTGGATAAGAAGAGGTTTAATGAGATAATCAGTTACTTAAGCGGTGAATACGCAAGCCTTGAAGACAGAAATGTTTATGCGAAAATATGGTATGATGCAGACACAGGCATGGTTGGGAAGAAAGGCAAGATGACCCGCGTCATTTACATGACTAACATAGGCACCATCCCTGATGAGACAAATATAAAAGTCAAGGTGAGCAATAGCCTGATAGGATTTATTGCAGAGCCTTTTCTTGAAAGACTAAGAAAAGGAGACATCTTTGTTCTAGGAGGAAATACTTATCAATTCCTGTATACCCAAGGAATGACTGCCTATGTCAAGGCAACCACTAACCGGCCTCCGACAGTGCCTTCCTGGTATAGTGAGATGCTTCCGCTAAGCTACGACTTGTCCCTGGAAATCCAGAAGTTCAGAAGGCTGATGGAAGAGCATCTTAAATATGATACAAAAAAAGAAGACATAGTTGATTTTATTCATTCTTATCTTTATGTTGATGAGTACAGTGCGAATAGCATTTATGAATATTTCAAGGAGCAGTTCTTATTCGCAGAAATCCCTCATGACAAAAAAATAGTGATTGAGCACTACTCTGAAGGAAATGAGAAGAAGATAATTTTTCATACTCTGTTTGGCAGAAGAGTTAATGATGTGCTGAGCAGAGCTTTTGCATTTGCAGTTTCGAAGATTAACAATAAAGATGTTGAGCTAGGGATAAGCGACAACGGCTTCTACGTGTCGACTCTAAAAAATGTGCAGGCAGCCAGAGCTTTCAGCATGATAAAAAGCAAGGAGCTTAGAAAACTGATGAGCTTTGCATTGGACAAGACAGAAATCCTGAATAGGAGGTTTAGGCACTGTGCCGCAAGAGCATTAATGATACTCAGAGCCTACAAGGGGCACACTAAGAGTGTTGGAAGACAGAAGAGCAATTCAAGATTATTGCTAAGCGCTGTTAAGAAAATAAGTAATGAGTTCCCAATACTAGAAGAAGCTAGGCGTGAAGTTCTTGAGGACCTGATGGATATTAGGCACGCAGAAGAAGTGCTTGATTTAGTTGAGAAAGGAGACATTCAAGTAAAAGAAGTATTTACAGACATACCTTCACCTTTTGCCTTCAACCTTGTAGCAATGGGTTATTCTGACGTGATGAAGATGGAGGACAGGTTAGCCTTCTTGAGAAGAATGCATAACATGGTCCTGGCTAAGATTGAGATGAAGCAGAGAAAAAGTTCTTAGATAGCGCACAGCTTATCTTTCTCTTCAAACTTCAAACCAGAACAAGAAGCCCAGCACTCCAAGAATTATTGCGGAGGTGATTATGAAGATTACTACTCCGATTACTCTTTCCCAGAGTCTTACGCTTGCATTCTCATGTTCGCTAAGCACAATGTTAGTTATGGCAAGAAAGAAGAATAGGAGAACCAGGCTCAAAACTATTACCAAGACTAAGCCCAGATCAAGCTTGCCCGTTGTCTTTTCAAGCGATTGGTACAATGTGTTGGCCAGCCATATTAGAAAGAAGGATGCCAAGCTAAAGTAAACAGAATCGCTAAGGCTGACGCGGAGAACAGTTTTATTCATGCTTGGCTATGAAGGTTTTGAGGTTATAAATGTTTTGTTGCGCCAGTTGCCTAAAATGCAATATGCAAGTAATGAGCCAAAAGAACCACTATGAAGCCTATTATGCCACCAACTGCTGTTATGATGACGCTCCAGAAATTAATACTAATGCCAGCATTAGATAAAGTGTTGTAGCCTATGAGAGCGAATATTCCTATTATGCTGTTAATCGCGAGTATAAATACTCTCTTGACAATGCTGAAGAACACCAGTGTGAGGACGAGGACAATTCCTAAGGCTATTAACCCGTAAAACATCTCTCTACCTCTTAATTTTAAAATCTAAAATTTGAAAAAAATAAAAAATATTTTTTTGTAAGAACTTAGCCAAGGATTCTGCACACTGTTGTGTTGCATACAGGACATTTGCCCTTGAGCATCTTTCTTCCTCTCTTGTTCTTTACTTCCTTGCCGTCCTTAACTTCGACTTTCTTTTTGCACTTAACGCAATATGCTTCCATTCAAAATCACCTCTAAAAATGATTGTTAATTCGTATTCAGCGCGTTTAGTATTTAAACTTTGCCTTTTTTATGAATAAATTAAGCACAAAACATGAATAAATTACAATCTAAAGTACAAGTTAAATTACAATCAGAAACTATAAAAACTCTTCTGGCTTTCACAATGAACAAACAGTTAAGGAGGAAGTGAATATGGTTTCTCATGATGAACTAGGCCCTGAGAAGATTCTTGAGGTTTATGATGCAAAGACAGGCATGCATGGTTTTGTCGTAATAGACAACACAATATTAGGCCCGGGCAAGGGAGGAATACGAATGACTCCGACAGTGAGCATTGATGAAGTTGCTAAGCTGGCGAGGGCTATGACTTACAAATGTAGTTTAGCAGGGCTTCCCTTTGGTGGTGGTAAGTCAGGCATTGTGGCTGATCCTAAGAAGAGGACGCCAGAGCAAAAAGATGCTATGATTGCAGCTTTTTCAAGAGCACTTAAAGTAGTCTGCCCTAAACTCTATGTTTCAGCACCTGATATTAACACAGCAGAGCATGAAATGAAAGTGTTTGCAAAAGCTAATGGCTCTATGAAGAGCTGCACAGGCAAGCCAGCAGATATGGGGGGAATTCCTCATGAGCTTGGAAGCACAGGGTTTGGAGTATTTCATGCAGCATGCGTTGCTGTTAAACATTTGGGCTTGGACATTAAGAACTTGACTTTTGCTGTTGAAGGCTTTGGCAATGTAGGATGGTTTGTTGCAAAGTTCCTGACAGAGAAAGGAGCAAAGCTTGTGGCTGCGAGTGATAGCAGGGGTACAATCTATGATCCTGAAGGCATTGATTTTTATGAACTGGCAGAAGTTAAGAAGAAGCAGGGCACAGTAATTGCTTATTCTGAGACAAAAGTTTTGAAATCAGAAGAGATTGTTGGCCTGCCAGTTGATATTCTTGTGACTGCAGCAGTTCCTGACTTAATTACAGAAGCGAACAAGGATAGCATCAAGGCTAAGATTGTTGTGGAAGGCTCTAACATACCAACCACTGCTAGTATTGAGCAGTACTTGCATGAGAAGGGCATCCTTGTGATTCCTGATTTTGTAGCTAATGCGGGCGGGGTTATCAGCAGCTTTGTTGAGTACAAAGGAGGCACTCCTGAGAAGATGTTCAAGATGGTAGAGGCAAAGATTGTTAAGAACACATCCAAGGTTCTCAGAGTAGCAAAGAAGCAAGGAATCAAGCCAAGGGATGCTGCCATTCATGTTGCTATTGAAAGAATAAAGAAGAAAAGGGAGAAGAAAGAGCATATGGGTGTCTAGATGAGAAATGATGAATGCAAAATCTTGATTATTCTGAAATCTGGATGGACTCAGACATTTCAGAAAGTTGATGGTCAGTGGACACAGATTACAAATGAAGTAATTCGAAAATGCACAGCAGAACAACTGCTTTCGCACATACTTCCGCTCCTTGTAGAAGATCAAACTCGAGTAACAATAAAGGTAGTTAAAAATAATTGAAAATATAAGGTGTTGTAATGGAAGCTCTCTTATTTGGTCCAGCAGGCGTGCCTCTTAGTGCTCCATCAAGAAGCACATTGGATGGGGTGCCGCAGGTCAGGAAGCTGGGACTTGGCTGCATAGAACTGGAATTTGTTCGTGGCGTAAGAATGGCGCCAGCAATGGCAAAGCAAGTCAGAGCCCTGGCAGAAAAAAATGACGTTGTTCTCACTGCTCACGGCCCTTATTACATCAACCTTAATTCTCAGGACAGCTCCATTACTAACGCGAGTATTAAGAGAATACTTGATACTGCAAGAATTGCTAACCTCTGCAGAGCCTATAGCATAACATTTCATGCAGCATATTACTTAAGCTTAACTAAGGAAAAGGTTTATGATATTGTTAAGAGCCACTTACGTAACATTACACGAACTTTAAACAGCGAAGGGATTAAACTATGGATAAGGCCTGAAACAACAGGCAAGAGCACACAGTTTGGAGAAATTGATGAGATAATCAAGCTAAGTCAAGAACTTGAACAAGTGATGCCTTGTGTTGATTTTGCTCACTTGCATGCTAGAAGCAATGGCAAGCTTAATACCTATAAGGAGTTCTGCAGCATTCTAGAAAAGCTTGAGAAAGGAATAGGCAGACAAGCGCTGGATAACATGCACATCCACATGTCAGGTATTGAATATACAGAGAAAGGTGAGAGAAACCATCTTGTTCTCAAAGAGTCAGATACGAATTATAAAGACTTAATGAAGGCGCTCAAGGATTACAAGTGCAAGGGATGTGTGATTAACGAGAGCCCAAACCTGGAAGAAGATGCAGAAATAATGAAAAAAGAATACGAGAAGAATTAAAAAAAATTTTAAAATCTAGAGCTTTTTCTCCATTACTCCTTTAAGCGTTGCTGCGGTACGGGCTTCTTTTGATAGTTCTCCTTTTACTTTTTTCTGTTCGCCTCTTTCTATTGTCATGATGGCTTTATCCAATTGAAATTCTCGGCGATCCATATTACGGACTTCATTATCCATAGTTTCAAGTCTCTGTATCATACCATCCTGCTGGTCTAGTAAACCAATCACCCGTGTAATATCTCCATCAGCAGGTCCAAAGGCATTATTCCTGACATTCATCACTGCACTATCAATCAACTGGTGAATCTCAGTTGTCATGGCATTAAACTGGGAAGATAAATTTTGAATTTCTTGCGTATATGCAATAAGCTTTAGCTCCAACTGTCTTTGTCTCATAAAATAATTACGAAGGTTGTTTTTGTTGGCTTCATCTAAGTTTACTTTGTGTTCTTTTTCGTATTTAGAAATTAACTTTTCTTCTCCAATTACGTCTATACCTTCCTTGGTTTCAGTGCGCCAATCCCTTCTTTCTATGCTTTTTATTTGATTTTCTATTCCTGAAATCTTGTTGTCAATTTTTCTCTCGCTATCAACCATTCTTATTACAAGTGAAAGCTCATTTGTGATTTTTGTCTTTGCATCCTGAAGTGCAGCAGGTTCGTTTCTCAATCTGTCAACATAAGGAAGATTATTTTTTATTTGCATTAAATGCTGCTTTAGGTCACCAATAACTTTTTTATCCTCATCAAGATAGTTCCAGAGTTTCTTAAAGCCTTTATTCGACCTTTTCAAATCCTTTCTTTCAATCTTCGCATCTCTCCTGATTCTTGCTGCTTCTGTGCTCCTCTGAATCCCCTCTGCTCTATCCATTGAACCTTCAGCCCCGAATTTACTGCCTGCGCCGATGCCTCTTTTAGGAAGGAGAAATAATATGAACCATAATGCTATTAAGAAACCAACAACCAATAATAGAGAGGTTAAGGTGGTAAAGTAGCCTGCAAATGTAACGACAAACAATTCTGTTATTGGAGTTCCAAACATAACAATCAGAGCAAGTGCTATGCAGAATGCGGTTCTTGGTCCTTTATTTTTTTCCTTGAATATACTTATCGTGCCACTCGCAGCAAATATTATTGAGAATAGTAATGTGAAGACTGCGAGGACACTCCACAACGGGACTACCTCTTGCAGGCTAGAGCCTCCTACGCTGTAAGGGTGAGGTATGGTTAATGTATATGTTAGGAATTCTTGCAGCGTCACTGTAAGTTTTTGTATTAAATCTCCGAACAATCCTTGCTGAGCATATCCTGTTGACGCTGCCAGTGTGCTTGGCAAGATAAGAGCCAATATTATGCTTATAAGCCAGAGTTTAATTTTTTTCATATTTTTTCACCCATAAAAGTTTTTTTAAATATTATTTAGTACCTTCATCATTTTTTAGCTTAGGATTATTTAAACTTTTCCTTTTAAACTTTAAGATGGGTTTGAACAAAACCTTTATATAGTAGCGAGGATAAGAATTAATATTATTATAATCGGGGTGATATTCATGAATAAGAAAGGTCAAATGGGTATGGGCAACGGTCGCAGGATTTTCTCTGCTATTCTTGGGTTAGTATTCCTTGCTTTAGGTGGACTTCCTTTGTTAAATGCATTTAAAGTGATTGGTTTTAGCCTGCCGACTCTTCCGATGATAATCTTTTGGGTGTTGGCTTTGCTAGGAGCGATTATTCTTATCATCGACGGGTTTAAGGAGGAGCAAATGGGTTTTGGCGCCAGAAAGATTATTGGCATTATTAGCTTTGTGATAGCATTAATTTTGATTGTTTATGGGCTTGGCTCTTTTCAAATCCTGCCGTTTACTCTGCCAGCATTAAGCATAATAATAATTGATCTAGTCTTTATATTGGCAGGACTATTCTTAATAATAGGAAGCTTTTTTCAATTCTAAGAATTTTTTTTCTTTTTATTCAATCTTGACTTTCTTGCCAATGGCTTGCCCAGGCATTCCAGTAGAGAATGTTGCTCGCACTGCTCCGGAATTCCCGTGAGAGGAGCTAATTTTACCGAGAAGTTCTTTTTTTCCTGTGGAGTAGATGACTTTTTTACCAACGAGTTTTTTGGCATCCTCTTTTTTGTTTACACCGTCGATTATTAGAATCATTTGTTTCTCATAGGTTTTTCTCCTGCTCCTTCTGAAACTATTAATTGTTCCTTGCATTTTCTTTTATTTTATTGGATTTGGTTAAGGTTTAAAAAGCTTATGTTTCTTTCTTTTATAGTCGAATTTTCTGGCACTTTTTTGTATTTATTGACCACAAAATTTAAAATCGAAACATTTAAATATTAGAGCTACTAGTATAGCTTTTATAATACCTATTGTGTTATTATTACAAATTTAGCTTGCAACGAGGTGTACCAGATGGATAGTGTAGAGCAAACTATTAGAATGAATAATCTTTCTAAAGAACTCAGAAAGTATGGATTTGCACAAAGCTCCCAGGAGGCAATTGCCCAAGCCGGAGAAATTTATGGAGCAGACACTGAACAGATGAATTCTCAAATCGAGCTGGCGCAAATAACCAAAGCCCAGTTGGATGAAATGATGAATACCATGCAAAAGCTGTGGGTTTTCAAAGAAGGCGCAAGCCAGAAGACCAATGTTCTAGCAGACCAGCTGGTTAAAGTAACAGAAAAATTGAACGAACTCATTAAGACCATCAGCCTGATAGAAATGAACCAGACAGTGTTTGATAAGAAACTTAACACCTTGAAAGACAACATTCATGATTCATTCAGGGAAGAACAACCCCGCCCTCCAAAAAAAGAATTGCGGGAATCAAGACACGTCGAGGAGTCCTCAGTGGAAAAAGAGGTGCAAAGCAGGCTGGACAAGCCCATTGATAGGAATGGGGTTGCTCCAGCTGACGTTGCTATCGAGGATATCTTCTACTGTGGGACGAAAGCAAAGCCCAAGCCTCAGGTTAAGAGCTATAGCGCCCCGCCTGATCCCTCGCCTGAGAGAAAGATTGACCAGCCAATAGACAGGAATGGCGTAGCTCCAGCAGATGTATCCATCGAGAAGATGTTCTACTGCGGAAATAAATAGTTTTTTTCTTTGTTTCTATAGTGTTTTCTTATTTTTTTCTCACACTCTTCTTATTCTCGTTGAATATAGTGGTCTATAGTGGTTTTTAGTTGTTTTCAAGCACTTTATTTGAGAAATTGATTGTTATGGTCTAGAAAGCATTTATTTTTTATTGGTTAATATTAATCTCATGGTTTTTGAGGCATTCTGTGCTCAAATTTCTTTTTAGCGTATAATTTGTGGTATCACTTTGGTTTGTTCTTATCTGCTTTTAATGACCTCATGGTTTTTTAGCTTTAAACTCTTCTTTCTAAGCTTGGCTGTGCAAATGATATTTTTCTCTATCAAAACAGATCTCGTGGTTTTGGTCATTTCTTAAAGTTTATTTATGTTGGGCCTATCTTATCTTTGCAAATTTCTTTTTACCTCCTTTATGTTAAACCTCGTGGTTTTTGTGGGTTCTTGCTTGTTTCTCCCCTTTCGGTTTCATCGCAGACAAACTTTGAACTTCTTCCTACGCCTAGCGAGATGGTTTTGAGTTCATGATGGTTTTTGATAGTTTTTTTTGCATTGAGCCTTTAGAGATTTTAAGGTTTTTCTTATTCCAATTTTTGCTAATTTTTGATCAAAATCCCCTTTTCAATTTTTTATTTATTGTTTATACAATTGATAGTATTAACAATATATAGTATAAGAAATAAGTAGTTAATGATATATATTGTCTTTAATATATATCTTATCACCAATAAATTTAAAAAGTCGTTTTGTCTTGTTTTGTACTATGCCAAAAAAAATAAAAAAAGTGCATGAAGAATCAGAATACCTTGAATTGAAGGGCTTTTTATCTTTTTTAATTTTGCACGAGTTGAACCTTAAGAGTTTGTGTGGTGAGGAGCTTTCAAAAGTAATTGGAAAGCGCAAAAAAAGTAATTTGACTCCTGGTACAATCTACCCGGCTCTTAAGAGGCTTAGACGGAAGAAATTGATTTCATATCGAAGACAGGGCAGGAAGAAGGTATATTTGTTGACAGATACGGGGATAAAAGAATTGAATAAATTATATGGTCTATTCAGCATTTACTTTTACGGTTTGAAAAATAGGATTGTTCGTAACGCCTTAGATAGTAAGGAGAGTAAAAGGAAGAAATAATATAAAGAGTATAATTTTAGCTTAAAACTTTTAGAATTAAGGGATTATTCAAATGTTGCTATTAAAAAATAAAACAGAAGAGCGTACAGAAGATTCTGAGATGTTCAGTTATGCCTCATCATACATTACTGATGAGCTCGAACTGATTCAAGACCAGCAAGAAAATATTGTGATTGTATCTGAAGAGCTTGAAAAAGCATTTTCTCAAACAGATAAAATAAAGGAACTCATCAGGTTAGTCAAAAAGATAGATAAAACAGTCACTGAGAAGGAAATTACGGAGAAAAGAAAGCAAGAGTCGGGCATGATCAATCTTATGGAAGATGTCAAAGGGTTGCTGAAGCGCCGCAGATATGAAGATATTGAGAAGCTAATGCTTCGGATGCAGCAGAAAAGCCAGTTTAAGATTAAACTGTCACAGGAAGAACTGCAGAACCTTAGGCTTATTATGGACCATTTGGTCGAGCTTTATCAAGAATCAGCAGGCTTATGCAGGCTTTATACTGCTATCTATGAGCAGGTTAGACAGCTCTACAATAAATGTAGCCAGGAGTTGAATATAGAAGCAACTGAGCAAACAGAACTGAGTGGCGCGGGAATCTATACTGAGAAGATACATTAGATTAAAAGAACGACTTCGCGGTTTCAATACAAAAGTTTAAATAACTGATGTTCGTATAATATACATTATACGAACTTATTCCTGTTTATATGTATAAAAGGATTAAAAAACCAGTTCCCAGAGGTGATTTATATGAAAGGACTAGGTAAAAAACCTGTTTCAAGGCAGAGCACTATAACTAAGGAGTTTTTGATAGGCTTACTAGCAATACTGTGGGGAGGATATAACCTGCTTTACACGTTTAATGTAATACCACAGTATGTTGATACTTCTAAGATCCAGATTGTTGGAAGCATTCTTTTAGTGTTGGCTGGCTTTTTACTCTGGTTTACTGCTTTCAAATTAGGTAGGTACAAATATCATACGCGCCACCTAATATAGGCCTTTTATGAGGCAAAATGCTTAACAAACTTGAAACAGAACTAAAAATAAGAGGATTTAGCAAGGAAACAATAAAAGCTTATACTAGGTATAACAATGCTTTCCTTGAATTCGCAAAGAAAAGCCCTGACACCGTCTTAGAAGACAATCTGAAGTCATACCTTGCGTATCTGATCTCAGACAGGAAGTTCTCCTCAAGCTCTGTGGCTTTAGTAAGATCTTCATTGCTTTTCTTTTATAACCAGGTTCTTAATAAAGGCTTCTTAGGAATAAAAACCCCTAAGATTCAGCGTAATCCTCCTGCTGTTCTATCAAAAGAAGAGGTAAAAGCTCTTCTCGTAGCGTGTGTTAATGACAAGAGCAAGTTGTTAGTTCAATTACTTTATTCTTCGGGCCTTAGGGTGAGTGAGTGCCTAAATCTGAGGGTTGAGGACATTGATTTTAACGAGAAGATATGCTTTGTAAAGCAAGGCAAAGGTAAAAAAGACAGGGCAACCCTGCTTTCTGATACTCTTGCAAGTCATCTCAAGAATTATTTAGAGCAAGCAGATGTTAACTCAGGCGTAATCTTTAGGAATCGGGATGGAAAAGGAATCTCTGTCAGGAACGCTCAGAAAATAGTTTCCAGTGCTGCAAAGAGGGCAGGGATTAAAAAAATTGTTACGCCACACAAGCTTAGGCATAGTTTTGCGACTCATCTTCTTGACGCTGGCGTTAGCATTAGAGTAATTCAGGAGTTATTAGGGCACTCCAACCTTCAGACCACTCAAATTTACACTCGCGTTTCCAAGGATCTCATTAAAAATATTAAAAGTCCTCTCGACGATTTATAGATTTTTTTCTAATTTTTTGGAGGTTTTAAATATAAATTTTTATTATTATAAAACTTTCTGGCAATTATTATAATTTATAATGTTGCTAAAACAATATATTGTTTGAACAATACTAAAAAATTTAATCAAAGATAAGAGAGTATATATTATACTATAAGATATATTTTAAAGTAAGTCTAGATTGTATTAGCATTGCTAATATTAAAAAGAAAGAAATATTTTACTAAAAAAAGGCTAAAAATAAGATAAAAATCTCACTGATTATGTAGAGCTAGCTGCTTTGCGATGCGGGGATCAATATCAAGCACATTCCTTTTTGCCTGAATATCTTTGAAATTAGCATCAAGGCTAAAAACCACGACATTATCAACTAACTCTCTCTTTATAGGCACACTCTTGCTCAAAAGATTAAATAAGTAAGTGTTGACCATCTGTTCTGTAAAGCCCAAGTGTTTGGCAATATCTGCTTCAGACAAGCCCTTGCTAAGATAAAGTGCCATAAAAACCTCCTGTTCCCTAGGAGTTAATTTTATATCAAGTTTTCTAGCCAAATCGGGATTAATAAGAAGCTCTAACTCGTCCAATCTTTCAGAAAGCTTGTCAATCTTAAGCTCAAGTTCTGCCAATACGCCCTGGTTGGCTTGAATCTCAGCAGTATTTAGATTAATGGCATCTAAGTGGTCATCAAGCTCTACCTTTACAGATCTGAAAGCCTTTCGAATGGCCTCAGCCATAAGAGAGACTTCTCGACTAGTCTGCCTACTTAGAAAATTAAAAATCTCACTTCACCCCCTAAATCTAAATTATCGACCTGAAAATACTTAGGGTAATGAGTGGTTTAAATAGTTTATTGTTGTGCAAAATTAGTTTTCTAGAATAATTTTCTATACGCATAGATTTTTAAACCCTAAGTTTCCTCTTTTTAGAATGACCAAAAAAGAACTCAGCATCTGGCTTTCTAAGCTGGAAGCCTTTAACAAGCCTGAGATGATGCTGGAGCAACACCCCACTGACTCAGAAATTGCTGGAGAAGTGCTCTGGAATGCGTTTATGCAAGGAGATATTGAAGGCAAGGCACTTGCTGACCTTGGCTGCGGGACAGGAGTGTTAGGGCTTGGAGCTCTTTTGCTGGGTGCTAAAAAAGCTTTTCTTATAGATGTTGATGCTGAAGCAGTTCAAATTGCAATGCAGAACCAAGCCTTTCTGGAGAAAGAAACAGGGCAAAAACTCAATGCAGCATTCTTGATAGGGGATATTATGATTTTTGACGAGAAGATAGATGTTGTCATTATGAATCCTCCTTTTGGCACAAAAAACAAGAATATTGACACTGTTTTCCTGCTCAAAGCCATGGATTTAGCAAAGACTATTTACTCATTTCATAAGGCAAGCACCAAGGAATATATTGATAGATTAATTCGGGAGAGCAAGTTTGAAACTACTCATTACCAGGAATATGTTTTTCCATTGAAAATGAGCATGCTGCATCACACTAAAAATATTGAGAGAATAAGAGTGGGGCTGTGGCGGCTCAAGAAAAAGTAACAGGCCGAAAAATAAGCGCCCGGCTTGCATTTTCATCAAACTACCTTCGAAATTTAAGGTTCTAATTTTTGTAGATGCTGCGCGCCCGAGGGCGCCTCCCCGCGCAACGCATTAGACTCTTTTTTCTTTGAAATTTCGACCTTAAGGTAGTGTCATATTTAATGCTCGCATTATTGGCACTTTTTATTTTTCTCTTAACAAAAAGCTTTATAAACTCTTGTTTAATCTCGGTTATAAAATGGAAATCAAGGTTTTAGAGCACAACAAGAAAAGGATTGTTTTTGAGCTCATAGGAGCAGATCACACTTTCTGCAATTCGCTGAAGAAAGAGCTTTGGAATGATGACAGTGTCAGGGCAGCTGCTTACAATATAGCCCACCCATTAATAGGCATTCCCAAGTTTATTGTCGAGACCAATGGCCAAAAAGAAGCGGATGCAGTTCTCAAGGCTGCTGTTAACAGGCTTAAAAAGCTTAACAAGGACTTCATAACCAACTTCAAAAAAGCCAAATAAGGAAAACAATAAAAACAGAGATGTTTTTCTATTCTTTATGAAGGCAACTGACAAGAAGCTTCTATTGAAATTAGCACGTGATTCTATCAAAACCTATTTCAAGAGCAAGAAGCCCGACATGAAAGAGGTGAAGCATCTCTCGGAAAAGCAAGGAGTGTTTGTTACACTGCATGACCAGGATGGAGATTTAAGAGGATGCATAGGCTTTCCAATGCCTGCCTATCCGCTGAACATGGCTGTTGTCGAGGCTGCGCGCAGCGCTGCTTTTCACGACCCGAGGTTTCCGCCAATAGAAGAAAAAGAATTAGACAAGATTGTTATTGAGATTTCTGTCCTTACACTTCCAGAGCCTGTTAAGGTTGAACGACCTAATGATTATAACGAAAAGATAAAGATTGGCGAAGACGGATTGATAATTGACGGTGCCTCTGGTTCTGGGCTTTTATTGCCTCAAGTAGCGACTGAGAACAACTTTAATGTCCAGACCTTCCTGAACTGCCTGTGCCAGAAAGCAGGCATGGGATTCTACTGCTGGAAAGACTTATCAAATAAGATTTCTAAGTTCCAGGCTATTGTATTTGATGAGAAAGAGCTAAAATAATTTGTTCTCAGACACTCTTATATTCTCCACACTAGGAATCTTATCTTCTTGAGTTCATCGAGGATTGCGTTAGAGTATTTTTCTACTTCTAATTTTTCTTTTTGAAATTCTTCCTCAGGTAAGGACATTTTCTCTCTGATGAATTTATCTAAAGCACCCGTTAGTTCATAAGCTCTTGCTGTTGCTTTTTCCATTTCAGGAACAACATTTTGCAACTCTGCATAACCTTTTTCCATATGCCCTATTGCCTTTAATGCATCCTCTTTTGTCCATTTATGTCTTGCAAGTTTGTTAACATCTTCAAAATTTCTAATGATTGAGCCCATGCTTTTCTCCTCCTAAATAATTCTTTTCTAATTATTTTCCAAATCTTCTCTGGCGTTCAGAATATTCTTTAATGCATTCCTTTAAGTCTTCTTGTGTGAACTCTGGCCAGTGCTTGTCCTTGATGAATATGATTTCGCTGTATATGCCTTGCCAGGGAAACAATCCGCTAAGCCTTTGCTCGCTCGTCCTTATTATCAGGTCTGGTTCGCTCTCAAGTTGCAAGTGCTTTTGGAAGACTTCAAGAGTTATATTCTCAATTTTTAGCTTGCCTTCTTTTACTTCTTGGGCAATCTTCTTGGCTGCCTCTATTATCTCCCATCTTCCGCCATAGCCAACGAGCATGTTGAGCTTGTAATCTTGATTATCTTTGGTGAGTTCCATGACTTTAATCATTTTTTCTTTTAGCCGGGGAGGTATTTTATTCTGGTCTCCTATGAATCTGATCCTGACATTTTCTTTTATTTTTTTTTCATTATGGTCCTTGATGAACTTGTCGCACATCTCTTCGAATAACTTTAGAAGAAAATCAACCTCTGTCTTGTCTCTTTCCAAGTTCTCTGTGCTTGCAGCCCAGAATGAGAGTTCCTTGATGCCTGCTTCCTTGCACCATTTCAGAAGCTCTTCAAAAACCTTTGCTCCTTCTCTATGGCCTTCCCACGGAGGCAATCCTTTATTCTTTGCCCAGCGCCTGTTGCCGTCAGGGATGATTGCTATGTGTTGAGGAATTTTCTTGTCGTCGCTCATATAAATTTTGAGGTGAGATTATCTTTATAAAAGTTATGAATTCAAAGAAAGAGAATGAAAAAGAATTCTATTCATTCTCCCTGCAAGTCGGGCAGAGTTTCTGGCCGTCTATTTCCTCAAGGTCTGCTGAGTAGTTGCCGCATCCGTCGCAGGTTCCTTCGTCTTCTTCGCTGCCGAAAACTGGCTTCCTGGCTTCTTCTCTCAGCTCGAACTTCTCTGCTATTATCTCAAATAGTTGCGGCTGTATCTTGAGGATGTCCTTGATTGTTAAGAAGCCAACGAATTTTCCTTTGTCAAGGACAGGCAGATGCCTGATATTGTAATCGCGCATCTGTTTGAGCGCCTCAAAAAGGTCCTTGTCAGGGCTAATGGTCATGAGTTCTGTCTCCATTATTTTCTCGACAGGAGTCTTGGCAGGGTCTAGCAATGCAGCCATTCCCTTCCTTACCATGTCCTGCTCTGTAACAATCCCGACAACCTTGCCTTTCTCATCCACAAGAAGGCTTCCGACGTGCTTGTCCTTCATCAGGTCAGCGCACTCTTTCAGGGTTGTCTCTTTCTTCACAGTAACAGGATGGATTGTCATGCAATCCCCAACCTTATAACCCGTCTTCATCTTCATATCACCTTTCGTGGAGAAATGAGGTTTGATTTAAAAATTTAATTCTAATATGCCCTTTAGTATGTTCTTACTCAAGGATAGGTTCCGAAGAAAAGTTTTATATATTCCTCCCAGATTACCGCTCCCATGGTTTTATTTCATGCAAATTACGGCGCCGTAAGCAGTAGCTATAATTATGAAGAAGATATTGATAAAAAAGTAATGACTCAGGTGGAGAATGAGCTCAAGGCGGGTAAGAAGCATTTCAACCATCTAATTCTAAGGGGTAATGACAGGAACAGGTACAATTTAAAATTTAACATTCCTTTGATTATCAAAGAGGGCGCGGGCTTTGTTGCTCTGCCTTATTGCGCCTGTCTGCTTTGGAGCATGAACACGCTCCTTCCAAAAATAGGCATGGTTGGGGATGAAAGCACTACCGGAGCTATTCATTCAAAAGCAGTCGATTACATAAATAATTTTAGGCAGAAGCATGGATTGGAAGCAAAGGTTAACTTATTTGCTCATGAAGGTGAGCCTAATGAGTGGTCGATGACCAACACCATAAAGAAGATTATTAACCTGCTCGAACTAAAAAAAGGCGACAAGACAATTCTTGTGCCAGGCGACACGCCTTATGTAGACATTACGCACTTAGCCTGTGATCCTGATATTCAAGGATTGGATGCTTTGTTAAGACTTAACACCAAGAATATTACTGGCCAATATTATCCTCGCAACTATCATTTGGCTACTAAATATTATAATCTTTGGGACTTGATAAAATATCCTTTTAGCAAAGGTTTGGATAAAGAGGCAGAAATGCTCAAGCCTCAGCCTTCCAAGGAACCAAACCCTTGGATGTTTGACCTGGTAAGCATTGCTGAAAGTGAGTTCAGCCTTTCGCTCTTTGACCTGTGGCATGGAGCTAGGAAGACTTATGACGGGAAGAACAAGCAGATGGAAGCGCTGAAAAAAATGATATTTCACAGGATGAATCAGAACACTGGTGAATTTGAGTTTTCGCTAAGCAAAAGCTTGGGCATTGTTTCAATGATTCTTGCTAACCCCTTAATGATGTGCGAGACTGCTAGTTATTTGAGGAGGAAGAAAAAAGGGTTGCCTGAGAATGAGAGCAAACTAATAGGAATAAATGTTAATTTTGCTAGGAGAGTATTAAAATGCGCTACCGGACTAGATGTTATGTTCAAGCCCAGCCTTGACCCTGGCGGAGTAATGGATTTTGATTCTTACGAAGACACAATTTTCAATCAGGCTATGATTCAACTGATGCAAGATAAGAACATTCCTCTTAACACTATCTGGCCTTATTATGATGATGTCATCAAGATGGGTTTGGAAATTGGAAAATGGAATGTTGAGCTGAGCGATAACTGGCCTGAAGTTGCAAATGATGCTTTTAACAAGTTTGGTATCAATGCAAGGTTTGACAAAGCTGGACGGCTTGAACAGAAAATATTTTCTAATGAAAGGCTAGAAGGCCAGATAAAATTGATGCAGGATTACTGGAAAGGAAAAATTAATGAAAAAAAGAATAGATGAATAATTAAGAAATAAATAAAATAAAAATAAATTTTTTTAGGCGCCTCAATTGGCGGCGTGCCTCTATTCGCTCTTAATAATTGATTAATATCTCGACGTCTTTCCCAAATATGCTCTTCAGATCTTCGAATATCGGCTCCTTGATGAAGACTTTCTCAGGCATGTCAATGTTGGCAATGGTTTTTTCATATTCTTCCAGCGAGCTGGCTTGGATATTCTTTAATGAGCCTTCTGGCGTCAAATCTGCTTTGGATATGTCCTTGTCTTCATTATCAATGTCATGGATGATGAAGGCTTTCTTGCCTAGCAGCACTACCTCGCCGAATTTCTTGCCGTGCTTAACCCTGATTCTGGTCTTCTCCAGTTCTATTCCTCTCTTCCTCTGGATGTGCTCCACCAAGAATCTGAGCAATTCGTGCGAATCCTTTTGCACGTTCTGCACTTCTGCCTTGGTCAGCTTCTTGGCTTCGTAGTCCTTCTTGGCTTTTTCAATATCCTTGAGCATTCTAAGATATTTCTCTGGTATTATTCCTTTGTGGACTATTTCCTCCTCGCAAATCTTTATCATCTCGCTGTCCTTGACTTTTTCCACTCCTTCCATCCTGAGGAGGTCTCTTACAACTGTGACAATATTTTCATAGTTATGCAGCACACTCTCTTCTTCCTTCTTGGATGCTATGGATTTGAATAGCTCATCAAGTCTTTTCAGGTATTTTTCAGCGTCCTTAACCAGCTTGTCAACTTCTTCTCCTGTCAGGTCTTTCTTGGTGCCGTGCTCAAGGTCCTTCCTTACCTTGATGTTCCTCTCGAGGATGTCAATGTATTCTTTCTCCAGGAGCTTTTCCTTGTTGACAAAGATGTCTGTCATAACCTCAGGTGTTTCCTTTGGTGTTGGCGGCGGGATTCCGTACATCATAAGAGCGGCTTGGCTTGGGGTTAGTATTGCGTAAAAAGTATCTTCCATTCCAATCTCTTTTATCTTGTATTTTATTCTCTCAAGCATCTGCTCGCCTGTGCTCATGAACATGTCAATGGCTTCTGGGCTCGGCTTAATCCTTCCCATCTGCAATAATAGTTTCCAGGGCATGAATATTCCTCTGTCATAGAAAGGTATGCCGTCTCTTAGGAAGGTGAAGAATATTGGATTGGCTTCTTTGATTCCCTCCCAGAAATCAGTGAGTATCCAAACCTGGATGTTTATCTTGTTCTCGATACCAGTCATCTTGCCAGCGTCAAGACCCATGCCAATAATTATTGCTCTCAGTTTGTCCTTGAGCTCTGCCCTAGTCATTTTTTTAACATCAGTGTCGTCAATGATGATGCACACATCAATATCACTGGTTGGTGTGGCCTTGCCCTGCACCAAGCTGCCAGCAAGCACATAAGAAACAATGTACTTCTCAAATTTCTTGAGGACCATGTCCTTGTGAATCTCTGCAATCTTGATGGCTGAGAGCATTCCAGTATCGTGCACAGGAGCGCTCATGGCTATCATCTGCAAAATTTCATACTTGGAATCATAGCAAGCCTGCCACACTTCGGTCAGGATAAGAACCTGCGGAGTCAGGTGCTTGTCAGTTTCCTCTGCCATCTTCTCAACAACAGAACTAAGCCTGTCCTTGAGCTCGTCCTTGCTCATCTTCTGGGAATCACTATCATCGACCAGGACTAGAACATTAATCTTCTCCTTCTTATCATCATCCTTGTCAGGTGGGAGTAAGGCAATGCCCATGATGTAGCCTTCGAACTTTGAGAGCAGCTTGGTCTTGAAAGCATCCAGCTTGTCCTTGATCTCTTCAAGCTTCTTCTTGGCCTCGTCAGGAATCTGCGCAGTAAGCTTGTCAAGCTCATTGCTAAGAGCATTCTTTTCTTTAGCTTCTTCTTTCTTAGGAGTGTACTTATCATCCTCTTTTTTAACAGCTTCAATCTTTTTAGCCTTGAATTTTTTTGCCATCAAAAATCACCTCCGATGATTTTTGGGACTCCAAAAAACTTTGTTTTTTGTTAGTCAAGAAAAATCACCCCGCACCTCTGATTGATTATCATAATTTATTCTGCATTTGCAATAGTAGATAATTGTTTATAAAGGTTATGATTGAAAAAAATAAAAAACGAAATATTTAAATGCATTAATCATCTCAGAGTGATTATTAGATAAAATTAGATAAAAAATTGAAAGGTGATACTTATGGCAAAAGGATCTGGTGCTAGTGCGAAGCCAAAAGCTGAAGATAAAAGCGGGAGCACAGGCTTAGAAGGAAAAATTGATGAAGGATTGCCAAATCTTGAAGAGATAGCAACCAAGTTCGCTAACATGGAAGAAAATCATAAGATGAACCAGATACTTCCTTCAGTAATGGATGCTTTTGTTAATTATAAGGGCGTTAAATACAAGGATGATAGGGGAGTTGAGCATTACCAGACCAAGTTCTCAGCTGCTCAAGCTAAAGGAATAGCAGAAGCAGTGTTTGATAAGCTGGCCTATCATGTGCATTTGCGTAGGTATGGAGACATGACTCCAGAATTCTTTGACACGCTGAAAAAACTAAAAGACCCTGATGGTAATCCTTTAGCAGATGCAGAGGTTCAGAGAGCTCTGGGTATAACAAAGACTGATTTGATAAAGATAATGATTAAGAACAAGGATGCTTTGACAACCGATCACTTCTCTAGCTTAGTTAAGGAAATGATGGAGCATCATATGCACTATGTGACAAAAAATATTTTTTCGCCGTTAGGAGAAGAACACAAAAATTATATGATTGATTTCATAAACAAGCACGTAAAAGAAAAAGGGCTTAAGGGTAAAGAGTATGCACTTGGCAAGAATCCCACCTTTGATGATGTTATGCCCATCTATCAGAGAATTGCAGCGAATTTTTATAAGAAAGATGCGGATTACAAGCCCAAGCCTGCAGAGAAGAAGAAATAGAATCGAAAAATAATTTTTTTGATAAAATTTTTTTATTTTTTTATTTTACTTTTTTTAAACAGAGAGGTGAGTTTTGTTTGGTTGATGAGCTTCTGAAGTATGTTGAGATGCAGATGGCGAATGGTTATAGTTCTCAGGCCATCAGGGAGGCTCTTATAAGGCAAGGTTACAGCCCTGCTCTTGTTGATGGCGTGATTGAGTCTGTTAGCATGCACCGGGCTTCTGGAGAAGCTCCTCAGCTGGGCTCCAGCCATGAGAAGAGTGCTTTCCCAAAGCTTCTCCTGATACTTCTCTTCCTGGGCGTTGTTATTGCTGGAGTTATTTATCTTCCTGGCTTGCTAAGTGGAAAACAGCCTTTGCTTGACATTACTGTCAGCTCTGACAAGTTCGCTTATGTTCCTGGTGAAGAGCTTGGTTTTAATCTTGAAATATATAATATGGGTTCTGCAGAAAGGTTTGATATTAATCTTAATTACAAGGTGACTGACAAGGATGACAATACTATTTTTAGCAAGGAGGAGACAATAGCTATCAGCACTTCCACTAGTTATCACAGGAGCATAACCCTGCCGTCAGACATTACCTCTGGCCAGTATGTTCTGAAAGTCTTTGCTAATTATGGCGGCAAGGTGGCTACTTCATCATTTACATTCGAGGTGAAGGAGAAGACTTCTACCCAGACAGGGACTTGCGCTGACAAGATAAAGAATCAGGATGAGACTGGTGTTGATTGTGGTGGTGTTTGCGGTGGCTATTGGTATGATGCTTCCTGTCATGCAGCTCCGAAGCCTGTTGTGATTGTTAATCAGACTAACTCACCGAATAATCAGCAGCCTGCTGCAAATCAGAGTTGTAGTGATGGTCTTCAGAATCAGGATGAGGTTGGTGTTGATTGTGGTGGTGTTTGCGGAGGTTACTGGTATGATAATGCATGCCACTCAGCACCGCAGCTTGTTATTCCTAAGACTACCCAGACGAGCTTTGCAGGGATCATGATACAAGCGAGAGCTGCTGCTGCAACTAATCCTGAGGATGGCAAGAATATATGCTTTGGATTGACTAAGAGCGATGAAAGGGACAAATGCTTGAAAACAGTGGCTGAGGCAGCTATGAAAAAAGAATATTGCGACTTGATTATTGGCGTTAGCGATAGGGATGAGTGCTATTATCCTTTCTTCATGAATGGCGATTATACTGTTTGTGAAAAGCTCACAGACCCTCAGAGCAAGCAAACTTGCGAGAACTTGAGAGATATTTATGCAATAACTGCGCAGATGAACCAAACCAGCAATCAGACAGGCTAACTAGAACAACTTTTGTTAGAAAACTAATCCTGCTTTCTTTTTTAAATTTTAATTTAGTTATACTTTTTAATCTCTTTACTTGAACACAGGCATTATGTCTGCTTTGTATTTTGTAGAATAATCTCCTATCTTGTTCATCTCTCCCAATGCATCAAGGCAAGCTCCTGGCGGAGAACTCTTCTGCAAGTCTGGGAGCTTCAATACTCTAAACTCAATCTCTTTGTTATTATCAAGCTGGTCTGCCGTTATCTTTAGGACGCCAGTTGTTCCTTCCTTTATTTCAATTCCGCCCCATGGTGCAGGAGTCATGTTAACGCTTTCATTTGGATAATATTCATAGTCCAAGCAAACGAGCACATCTGTCTTGCAATTCCTTGAGCAGTTCGCAGGTATTAGTATGCCGTTGTTGTCTATAAATGTGGCTGTAACTTCATAATCCCCAGGAACTAGCTTGACGATTTGTTCGCTAACTCCATTTTTGCCAAAGAGTAAACTGTTGGCAAGCGGGCTTGTTCCTGTTTCAAAGCCAGTCTGAGTAATGGTGAGTATCACTTGCTCATTACTAGTGCTGAGGTCCTGCAATGTTCCAAGATTGTCGGTCCCTGCTTCCCAACTCCAGTTAGAAAGCCTGATGTAATTTTTCTGAATCTCAAATTTCTTAAGAGTGGCATTAATCTCTCTTATCTTGTCAAGTTTCTGGGTGGCTAAAAGTACATTCTGTCCTTCTTGTGTGCTGAGCTTAATTGTTTTTGAGCCGTAGCCTTCTTTGTTGAGAGACAAGCGCCCTCCTGTGCATAGTGGCAGCTTTCCAGTCCATTCTGCCTGATTACTTCCTGGTGTTAACGCTGTGTTTCCAGCTTCGCACTCTCCATAATTGCCGCAGCCATAGCTTATGCTCACGCTTTCAAGAGGCGCTCCTGTTGAGGCATCAACTGTTCTGACGCTTACATTTCCTGATATCCAGGTTGCTTCTTCGCAGAAAAGGCTTTTTGAAGCAGTTATGGGTTTAACATTAACTGTTTTTCCAGATGAATCAAAGACGCTTCCATTAGGTATGGTAAAGGTCGTGTTTATGTAGGAGGAATCCCAGTTTACTGTTCCTAGGCCCATATTCCATGCTAATGCTCCTTTGTTTTCTATAAGGTTTTCTTCCAAGGCAAATAGGAAACTGTATTTCGGAATTTCTGTTCCAGGCTCATCACCTCTGATTTCAACAATCACAGGATAGGATACGTCGTAGTAAAATTTGTATGAGTTGAAATTGCTTGCTGGTATAAACTGGTTTCCTTTGGTTACTTCAATGTTTGGCTTGATCATATCTCCTGTTGATGGCTGGACTTTTGATACTAATCCATTATCAACATAAAAGAATGTTATGGATGTGTTTGGCAGGGAGTCATTGAACATGTCCATGCTTAGGCTCTTGTAAAAGTTCGCCTCAATAGTATTGCCTACTGTAGTGGTTTTTATTGACTGGTAATTCTTGGTGCCTACAACTGCAAGCACAGGAGTGTAGCTTAGCAGCAATCCATTCAAGTCATTCTTCACCTTGGCGTTGCTCCAAGTAATGATATAAGATTCCTCTGAGTATTCAACCACTGGAGGAAGCGCATTATATTCAAGGGCTGAGTGATAGGTTATGAGACTTTTAGTGTAGCTCTCAAGGAATTGGCTGAGCATCTCTGCGACCATTATGTTAATGGCTAAGTCATAGTATTTCTTGAAAGGAAACGCAACTATATTCTGATACTTGGTTATGCTTGTTGATACTCCATCCTTGGTTACATTCAAGGGATAAGTTACAATGAATTCTATATCATTATCTTTTATTAATGCCTGGGTGTAGATGCGAGTATTATCAGGTTTTACATCAACTCCTCTTTCCTGCAGGCTTGCGAAGGTTCCTGTGCATTTTGGCAATTCCCGGTCCATGTAAACGCTGAGCTGGTAGTTCATGCTTTCAATTGTTGGAGCAACAGAGTCTAGCTGATAGTTGAGATAGCTTGATTTTCCAGGCACGTGCAAGTAATAAGGCACTGCACCTGCGCTGTCCCCTGTTAATGAGGCCAGTTCAAATAGAGTCTGGTCAGCAGAACTGAATCTTAGCTTGACAGGAGTTAGTGTTTTGTCTGACGGGTCGATGTAGCCTCCGTGGGCGCCCATTTTCTTGATAGCATCAATGCCTACCTGATGGATGCAGCCTTCAACATAAGCTGGCACTGGCTTGAGCTCTTCAGGTATTGGCTCTGCTTTGAATACTTCATTGCCTGGTTTTTTTAATAGAAAAAAGTAAATTAACAGGAAGATTATTAATACTACCAAGCCAAGAATTACAAACATGGTAATCTGGGCTTTCTTTCCACCTCTTTTTGACATGCTAAACACCTGTAATTAATTTTTATTAGTTTTAATTAGCTTTATTTAGTTTTATTAAATCAATTAAATTATTTTTAATCTGTTTTCATTAGCCTGACAAGCTCGCTAACATAGTTTCTCATCCATCCGATTAGGAATAATACGAATATAAGCATTACAATGCTGAAGAGTGCAGGAATTTTGGTTAATAACCCTGCAATGAGCAATAGCAAGATAATTATTATTATTGATATTATTATGAAGAAGACAAACCAGTGAGCTTTTCTTGCAGTCCTGAAGAAATTTGACCAGTTCTGCTTCCAATTATTCTTCTCGTCAAACACTGCCCTTAGGACCGGGTCTGAGTAGAAGAAGAACAATAATTCTACCAGCACTACTATGGTTGCTGCTACAGTCACAAAAATATAGCTGGTGGCAAAAATTATAATGAGCCAGGCAATAATCCAGAGCAGGTTGAGAATAAAGTATTTTCTCAGGAATAAGCTGCTGAACTTCTTCTTTAACTTGTAAAGCCAGGCTTTGCCATAGAACCAGGAAAGGAAAAATACTGATAGCAAGAATCCAAGGACTGCTGTGATTAAGGAAATCCACATAATCCTGCTCAGCACAGGAGCATAACCAGCCATGGCAGCATTAAAAGCCTGCTCATCGCCTGCTTGTTTCAATTCGTAAACCTGCAGGAGCTGGGGAACAGCATCTGCGCTTATCTTATTGACGATGGCCAAGCAGACGCCAACTATTATTATAATAGATAATATTGTTAATAAGTCAAACAAGGCTGACTTTAAGAAATCCTTTTTTGCAATATTTCTGAAGCTAGCCAGGAAAGCCTTGGTCTGGCATTGCCAGTAATTCATTTTTTTCTTTTCCTTAGCCATTTCAGCCTTGCACCTTTTTAACAACGCTAACGCTCATCTCATTCACAGTGTCGCTGCCATAATCCCTGTATTCAAGCACTGCTTTCTCAAAATCATTATCAAGATATTTTACATCATAGCCAGAAGCACCCTCGTTCCTGGTGATAAGCACCCAGTCATCATCCTGATCTCCTTTTTTGCCAACAAAGTATTCCTTAGTATCGCCTTTCTTCAAATAAACTCTATAATAAGCATCATTATTATAAGGTACAATATACCATGAGACCTCGTAAAGCTTGGTGTTGTTGAAAACAGTATCCTTTGTTGCAGAAATTGTAATGGTTGTGGTGTAAACATTGGTTTCATCAAGGGCCGTGTCCTCTACCACATTCCTCAAGTTCCTGACATCAGTGCTTAAGTCTATCAAGCAGACTTCTCTCTCCCAATTAGCCAGTCCAAAGAATGAGCCATTATACCAGCTATACATGTCAGCACTATCAGTTTCATTAACTTGATTTGTTGGCGTGGCAAAAGGCCATAAGGAATACCAGAAGTTCTCCAGAATATTAGTCTGATTTCCCTCCCATCCAGTCGTCAACCAGTTCGGCTTGTAATCTTCCAAGCTAGCGCCAGCTACAAGGAAGCAGCTAGCCAAAACCATTACTCCAATTACTAATATTAATGCTTTTTTCATGTTGTGCTTATTGTTGTTGTTGTGGTTGTTGTTGTATAATTTAATCCATCACAAAAATCAACCCCGCTAGTCTCAACAGGGTCAAGCTTTATCCCGCTCTCCAAAGGATTATACTTGTTCTTGAACATGGATATGAACTCCCTTATGCTAAGCAAGCTACCGATACCGCCGCAAACAGCGCTCCTCCAGCCATTAAGCTCTAAAACCTGGTCATAAGTTGCTCCGCCAGGAATTTGATAATGTGCGCAGCCCAGAGGGATGAAAAGATAAGCTTCAGTGACTGCCAGGCCAACAAGATTATTTAAGAAAACCTTGGCCAAAGAATCGAAAACATCGCCAATATCTACTGCGCCCTCAATCTTGTACCTCGCGCTCTCAACATACATGCACATACCAAGATTATAATCAAACTCGCAAGCATCCAAAGGCCCGCCAATATTAGCCATCGCTTCAACGCAGCCCAAACGCTTGCACAACAATTGACGCTCCTTTCTATCATTAAACAAGATTGCAGGAGCACACAAGCCATCATAATGCTTGCTCTTATAAGGATTATAAATCCATGTGCCGCTATCACCCAGGAAAGAATCAACAGCATTCCCCATCCTGACATTCAAATCAAACGCGCTATAACCCTGCGATGTGAAAGGCGAAGAAGTCATACTCTTGCCAAGACTACTCAAAATATCATTGCCAGTGAGCTGGTCAGAAGCGATGACTTTTCCTGTTACGCCATTGACGTAAATTTTTCCTCCGATTAGTTGAATTTTAGGTGGTATTTTCAAGTTGCTAACTATTTGATTAGTTTGACTATATTGACCTGAAATAATATTACTTAGAGCGATATTGCGATCCCCGATTGTAATTCCTGCCTGAGTGTCAATGTATTGACGTTCCCACAGAGTTTTCTGAGAAGGTGCTGGAGGTCCAACAAAACCTGAAGAGGTTGTAGATGCTGTTTCTGCTTGTGTTTTCGGTGTCGGTCCACTTACTGCTCCTTGTCCAGATCCAGATGCTGCTGCTGCGCCTCCTTGTGTTCCTGTTCCTTGCTCAACTTGAGGGAACTGATTAGCTGGTAAAGCTGTTTCTCCAATTGTTACAGAACTTATTTTGCCTGTTGCTGGGTCATATGTGACGAGGTTTCCTTTTTCATCATAATAGAGAGGAGTGCCTTCATTCGTTTGACCAGCAGGTTTTAGCACAAGAGTACTTTGACCTGTTGTTAGGTCATATGTGACAATGTTTCCTTCTCCATCATAATAAGTACCTGAGCTCGATGGACTCGTGGGTGTAAGCTTACTATAAAGAGCTCCATTATGATACAGACTTATTACACCATCTTTCGTTTTGCTCATGATGAGTGTTCCATCTTTGCCAAGAATTTGTGTTTCTTCTGTCTTTGGATCATACACTGTTGCTACTCCTGTCTTCGGGTCAATTGTAACTTTAGGGTCATTTAGTGTGTAGTAGTGCGATGCTATGCTTACTGCTATGTCTACTAATGTGTTGAAGTCATAGAACTTGCAGGTGTAGATGGAGCAGACTCCTTTGAAGAGCAAGCCAATAGTGTTGCCTCCTGTCGGCCACCAGCCTTGAGGCCATATGAACATGTCAACCGCGTTCTCCTCTGCTCCCAGTATGTTTTGCACTTCGAGCCATAATGCATCTGCGGCTGCTATTAATGGAGGAATTGCATGCATGACCATTGCTACTCCGTAAAGAACTGTTTTGGCTGATTGCAGTAATGCATTAATCTTTCCAACTGCTTCTACAGTGGTGCATATAAATCCAAGGATTTTGTTTACGTCGTTATATGTTTTTATCTCCTTGTCCAGCACTTGCAGCTCTTTTTTCATGTCATCAGTCTTCTTTGTGTAGGATTGGTCCAGGGTTCCGAGTGCTTGGTTGTACACTTCCAGCTTAGCTGTTATTGTTTCTACTTCTCTCTGAGTATAGATTTTGTTACCGTTCCTCATCTTGAATTCCTGGGTGCAGTTGACCTGGATTTTATCCTCGTCATCCCAGGCAGAGTCGTATTGTAACGGTAGGATTAGGGTTGGCTTGAGGCTTAGCTCGTCCACAAGATAAGCTGAGTCTGCCAAGCCAGGAGTGGCTGAGCAGTCAGGAATGCTTCTCTCCATTATCTCTACTGTCGGAGATGCAAGCACAATATCTAAGCCGAGTGGAACTTTCACAGTTACCTTGCTGGCAACTCTCCTGTCAACCTTGGGCAGCGTTCCCCTGGTTTTTATCTGCGTTATCAAGGCAGGAACTTCATTTACTTCAACACAAATACTTACAGGAACAGTTACTGTTAATTGGTTTCCTCCAATGTCTCGTACAATAATATTAAGGTTAGCGTTGACTCCTGTGTCTTTGATGTTGCTGATGCTGAGCACGCAATTCCAATTATTAGTAGTGCCTATCTTTGAGCAGCTGCCAGTGCTCTCGTTGTTAGTGCTGATGAGTGCAGTGTTGGCTTTCATGTAAACAGCAGGGCTTTGGCTTTCGCTCACATTAAACATTATGTTCATTGTCTGCTGGGATGTGGGGCAGTCTGGCGTAACATCCACTCCTCCTACTTTTGCAGGAATGCTGCTATCCACAGTCACATTTCCTTGTCCTGTTATCAGATTTCCCAAGTCATCTGTTCCTGTAAGTCCAATAGAAGTGGCTCCTGACTTAATATTTACATTTGCCTGGCACACCCAGTCAGAAGGCTTGGTGCAGGTTGCTTGTGTTCCCTGGATGAAAACATTGCTATCATTATAAGTCGAGTCTGAAACAATGTTGGCAGTAATATTATTAGTGCCTGCTTTCACATAGCAGACTGCGTCAACGCAATGAGAATCTTCTGGCCCCAGCCTGGTTACTGTGCCGGCATTATTAACCACAGTAAAGCTTAGGGTCAGGTTCTGGGCTGCAGTGTTGCCTGCCTCATCAGTGGCTGTGATAGTCATCATTGGATTAGCAGTGGCTGGTAGGAGTTTTATGCCTGTGAATTTGCAATCATAGGTTGTGTTCCAGCCTTCTCTGGTGCAGGTTGCTGCCATGTTGCTCTGGTCAGCGCTGTTGGTCTTGTCAAGCATTGAGAAGTTGCCGAATACGCTGTTGCTCTCAGCTAATGCGCTCTCGTCAACCTGGACCACCAGGTCTGCATCCCTTACTCTGGTGCCATTGGTTGAGATTATTTTTATCTCCTCATCAGTTCCTGCCTTGTAAATTTTTGCAGTCGAGCTAATCTTCGGAAGAGTTGCATCTATGAATACCTGGCTTCCTGTTTGGTTAGCTGTCAACCCGACAAAATCATAAACCTTGATGCTGGTATTAACATTTCCAATATAATTTGGAATGTTGCCTGTGACAGAGCCTTGGATAGTGCACACTCCCGCAGTATAATTCGTGCTGTTAACCACTTGATTGTTCAGCACAAGCTCAACCTTTTTTATGCCTGAGCAATTAGTAGGATAATCAGTGTTAGCTTGATCGACTAGCTTGTAGCTGGCTTTCACAGCATTGCCCATGCTTGTTGTGCTCAGAGAAAATATTTTTGGAGGAATAGTGTCAACAATCGCGCTCACATCCTGAGTGATGCCTGATGATGCCTCCATCACGCTGGCAGTTATTATGCCAGTAATATTAGTGACTTGAGAAGTGTAGGCGCAGCTCACAGGAAGCCCTGAGCCGCAATTCATCTGCTTGTAAGTGTTGTTGGTGAAATTTCCGCTCACAGAGCAAGGAAGTGTTGATTCTGTCCTGATTACCAGGTTGTCATCGCTCCTTATTATTCCCGGAGCCTCATCCTTGCCATAGGCTTGAGCATTGTAAATGGTTGCAAGAGCAAGTGAGCTGGCAAAGGTTAGCGATATGATAAGATAAATCATTATTAATGAAATTACCCTGTTAAAATTATTAACCCTCACCTTGCATTCCACCATTATAATTAATGTATATAAATCTTGCGATTAATAAAAGAGAAGTATTAAGAATTAAGAGAAGCACATATTATTTGTTAGATTATCGTATTCATCTTATTCTTCCTTCTGCTCCTTTCTCAACCAGAACTTCTTCATGGCCTGCTTTGAGAACTTCATTGTCAGAATAAGCTTTGCCTTGCTTTGCAATCAAGCTTACTGTCTGGAATTCTTCAATGCTGATGATATTATTATTAGAAGTTGCTCCTTTGACAAGCACTTGAGTGCCAGGCTCTGCTTTCTTCACTGTTAACAATCCTATCTTGCCTTCGTCTCCGCCAGCAGCCAATAGCATTCCATTGGACTGCTCTCCTTTCAGCACTGCGGGCTTCAGGTTAGTCACAACAATTATTTTCTTGCCAACCAATTCCTCAGCGCCGTAATGGCCTCTGATGCCTGCGACAATTTGTCTTTCTGGCTCATCCTTGCCAAGATTGAGCTTGAGTATGATGAGCTTCTCTACTTTCTGATGCTCTTTTGCTTCCTTGATCTCAGCAACTTTAAGGTTGAGGATTGAAAAATTATTAAAATTATTAATATTGCCTGCTGCACTTGTTGCTGTAGATATGGATTTTTCTTTTGTTTCTTTTTTTCCTGCTCCGCTGAACTGCTCCTTGAGCTTCTTCTTGTCTTCTTCCAGCAGTTTGGCGAACAATGCTTCTGCTTGACCAATCTTGTGGCCTTTCTCAATGCTAAGCACTCCAAGGTTGTCCCATTTCTTCTGCTCTGCATTGCTAACATTGAGCTGCTTGAAAATCTTTTCTGCAGTAAATGGCAGGTAAGGCTCGCATAGTATGGCGAGGTCTTTCACAACATTAGCCAAGATATATAGCGCATTATCAGCTTTTTTCTTATTAGCATTCACATTCTTCCAAGGCTCTGCTTCCTGGAAGAACTTGTTGCCAAGGCTAGACAATGTGAGGATTTCTTTTAATGCATCCTTGAGCTTGACCTTGTCCAGTAGGCTGGTTATTTTTTGCTCATGCTCCCTGACCTGATCAAGAAAAGCTTTTTCTGTTTCTCCAGGCTCATAAGCAGGAATTTCTGAGCTGTAATATTTGTTTAGAAATACAATTGTCCTATTCACCAGATTTCCAATATTACCAATAAGCTCATGGTTGAGCTTGTCCTGGAAGTCGTCCCAGCTGAAGACTGTGTCAGATTTTTCAGGGCGATTAATTAGCAAATAATACCTGAAAGTGTCTGGCGGCAAGCCGAGTTTGGCAGCATCGTCCCCGAACACTCCGACATTCCTGCTCTTGCTGAACTTTCCATCCTCATAATTAAGATACTCTGTCGTACTTAGGTGATATAGCATGGTGTACTTGTCCCTGGTTCCGAGAAGCGTCGTAGGGAATAGTATTGTATGGAAAGGCACATTATCCTTGCCCATGAATTGGTACAATTCAACATGTTCAGGATTCTTCCACCAATCCTTCCAATCATTGAACTTGTGCGCAGTAATGCTTATGTAGCCTATGGGTGCATCAAACCAGACATAGAACACCATATCTTCAAATCCTTTGAGAGGAATTGATATTCCCCATTTTAATTGACGAGAGATGCATCTTTTTTTCAATCCTTCCTTAAGCCAGGCGTTGGTGTAGAGAAGAGCATTCTCTGTCCAGAATCCTTCCTTGCTCCTTGTCTTAATCCATTTATCAAGTTCTGGCTGAAGCTTTTCCAGGTCTAGGAATAAGTGTTTGGTGTTTTTTTTCACAGGAGTAGCGCCGCAAATCTTGCACCTGGGATTAATAAGTTCAATGGCATTTATCAAGTGGCCGCACTTGTCGCACTGGTCGCCCCGCGCATTTTCAAAGCCGCAATAAGGGCAGGTGCCCTCAACAAACCTGTCAGCCAGGCTTCGCTTGCATTTCTCGCAATAAAGCTCCTCGAGAAAATCTTCTGCGATGAATCCGTTCTCATGAAGCTTTAGGAAAATCTCCTGAGTGATTTTTTTCTGAGTATCTGTGTGAGTCCTTCCGAACACATCAAAGCTTATGCCGAACCAGTCATAGATCTCCTTGTGAATCTTATAGTACTTGTCGCAAACCTGCTGCGGAGTCAGTCCTTCCTCGAGAGCCTTGGCTTCGGTTGTGGTGCCGTGCTCATCAGCCCCGCAGATGTAACGAGTAGTCCATCCTCTGCTTCGGGAATACCTTGCAAACACGTCCGCTGACAGCACGCAACCGATAATGTTACCCAGGTGAGGCACATTATTCACATAGGGCAGCGCGCTGGTTATTAGTATCTTCTTCATGACAGCAAAGAAACAAGAAGAGCATATTTAAATGTTACGGAGAAAAAAGCAGAAAAATTTGGCAGAGAAAAGGTGCAGATTCAAGCCTTCTGCGTATTTTTTTCCGGAATAATGAATAGTAGTTTGTACTCATTAGCATACTGAGGCAGAGGATTTTGCTCTGGCGTGGTTTCAGTCTCTTCAGCAATACTCTCGTCTTGAAAGTACTCCTGCGGTTTTTTTATCTCTTCAAAAAAGTAGAGCCTTTGCTTGCGGTCCTTGAACACGGCATATTTACGAAAAGCATCTTCTGGAAATTTATCAAAAACATTGCCTGGCAATTTTGTGAGATTGTATTCCAACAGGTCCTGCTCAGGAATGAATTTTGTGCCTAGAATATCTTCCAGTTCAGGTATAGACATTTTTTCTATTTCTTTCCCCTGTGATGCATTCGTCATAAATCCCTCACAACCATTTTGAAGTGAGAACTTTTATTTAAATGTTATGAAGAGGGAAGAATAATAAATTAAAACATAAAAAAAGAATTACAAGAAAAAACTAACCATCATCGCCGGAGTCATCACCTGCTTCTTCTTTCCTGCCCTTGCCTTTCTTCATCTTCTTGGTCAGGCCTATCTTCTTGTGGCAGCCAGGGCACTCAAACACATAGGCAGGCACGCCTTCGAATTTTGTTCTCTTGTAAGGTGTTGTTGCTTCTCCTTTCATGCCGCAAAAAGGGCAAGTGAACATTACTTCAACCATCAGGCTCTCCTCATGCTCTTGTTTTGGCTCAGAGAATCCGCAAGCAGGGCACTCATAGGTGTCTGCCCGAATCTTTGGCCTTTTGGTCTTAGGGTCTAGGGGCTTTCCCATCTTTGCCTTGCCGCACTTGGGGCAGGTCTTCTTGTAAACCCAGGCCATAGCGCTGCCGTTAGGATCAAACTTTCTTCTCGTAAAATAAATGCACTCATCCATGCTATTAGGCATTGTTACCATCATTGTCACCTCAGCGTCTCAGAAAATCTGACCGTCGCTGCCTTGATATGCAACATTTACATTTTTGTAAATTTGCATGGCGCGATGGAGCTTGGCGAATTTTTTATGAGCCAAGCGTAATAGGGCAGATTTTCTTATTCCCTCTTTATATCAAAAAATACTGATGTATTTTTTGGACCAAAAGATGCTAGCGTCTTTTGATTTCAAAAATATTTTTTAATATTTTTGAGTCAAAAGGCTAATGCCTTTTGATTTCGAAACTTACTGCCTTCTCATTCACCCTTATGTCCCGTGGGCAGAGAGTGAACTCCAGCTTTTCTTTTTCTGCAACCTTTATTAATTTTTCTCTTTCAGCATCAGAGTCGTAGCTGACAATCACATTAATACCGTCGCCATAATCTTTTTTATCTGAATGAACAATCTTCTTGGCAAACCCAGTTGCTTCTAATTTTTTTATGAGTTTGTTTCTCATACTCTTTAACTCAGAAAGCCTTTTGTTCAGGTTATTTAATTTCTCTGACAAGCTGATGAAGTCAATATCCAATGGTTCGATGTTATTTTTTTCCAGGAACTCAAAATATTTCTCGTCATCTGTTGCAATGAATCCTCCATGGCCTGAAATATTGACAGGCTTGTCAAATGCAAAGCTGCCCAGCACAACATCACCGAACTTAGCCTCTTCTGTGCCAATGCTTCCGCTGGCATCGTTAATGATGAAGATATTCTGTTTCATGCCAATCCTTGCCAGTTCTCTCATCTTTTGCAGAGCAGCATAGCCAGGCATGGAATTGATTAGGAGAGCGCAGTGCATGTAATCCTTGAGAATCTTAGGCTCAAGTATGCCGTGGCTCGTCTTGATTTCTGAAAAGTCAAGCTTTTCCTTCTTGCAGAACTGCCTGTAAGTAATCCAGCCGCCCATGTCCTGCAGCAGCACGATTTTGTATCCGAGACTCTTGGCGAGCTTCAAGGCGAGCCTAAGGGCTGTGTTGCCTCGCTTGACAAACAGAACAAATTGTTTTCCGGTCAGTTTCTTAAGCATTTCTGCGCATTCATCCATATAATCCATCATAACACATCAATAATATGTTGAATTTTAAAAAACTATTTAAACAATTTGCAAATCATCATAATCTACGCCTCTATAGCTTAGCGGTATAGCGCCACCTTGGTAGGTGAATGGTGAAAGCCAGGCACAGCAATAAGGTGGAGGTCGGGGGTTCAATTGAGCTTTTGGAATCCAAAACTCTGAAAGTCCCCCTAGAGGCTTGGTGTACTTTAGTGAATATTGGAGGTGCAAATATGCCTGAGAAAAATGTGAGCGCAAGAATGGTTGTTAGGAAAGTTGGAATTATGTCCTATGCAAAAGTCTCTACTTTGCTGATGGCGATCATAGGATTGATTCTGGGAATATTTTATTTAATAGTCTACTTCGGCATGGGCCAGGCCAATGCTGTCGCCATGGACCCTATGATGCAGGCAGGTCCTTGGGTAGTTTTAATAATGCCTGTAGTCTACGCAATCCTGGGGTTTCTCTTTGGACTGGTAGGAGCTTGGCTTTACAACCTGACTGCCAAATGGGTTGGCGGCATAGAAGTTGAGTTTGAGAAATAAAAATTTTTAAATAACTTTTTTTCTTTTTATTATTTTATTTTCTTTTCTAATATATTTTTCAATGCGCTAATCTTAGAAAACTTTATAAAACCAATTAACAAAGGAGCAATAATATGAATGTTGACAATGAGAAAATCTACCTGGAACTGCTCAAGATAAAGAAGATGCTCCAGGAAAGCTTTGACTTGCAGAGAGACATAGCAGCCATGCAGGAAGAGATAAAGCTCTTCGAAGGCAGGCAGGCAGAAGAGGAGGGAAGGCTTGCAGAAGCTGTTAAGAAAAAGAAATTCAGCACTATTGTGGACTGGAAGA